>Ga0209367_1006062_pt1 | contig 16748 bp, 11 predicted proteins | sample WorMetLIZISLAND2_FD_187412 | JGI IMG/M metagenome (GOLD analysis project Ga0209367, IMG submission 187412) | Marine gutless worms symbiont microbial communities from Max Planck institute for Marine Microbiology, Germany - Olavius geniculatus... ... | reverse complement strand
GCGGGGCCAGGGGCGGGGCTATTGTTTAAGCTGGGGCCCCGCACCATGAAAGTGGCGGGGTGTGGCAGGGCTAGTGGCAGGGCTGTTGTTTAAGCTAGAGCCCCGCACCACTAAAGTGGCGGGGCCAGTGGCGGGGCTATACTTTGCACGGGGCTCAAAATATGGAGTTGTGGCGAGCCGTCCCACCGCTGGGCAGGCACCCATCCCACCACGTACTTGGGCAGGGCAAGGACCACACCACCACGGTAAGACGACTCTACATTTCTAGGTTGTTTATGTTTTGCTACAGTTTTTTTGGTGAAATCTCTGAGGTTCGTAGGCCGATCTCCGCAAAATTTTGCCACATGTTCGAAAGCATGTTCACTTTATAAATGCTGCTCCAAAACTTTGGGGGTTTGCCCTCAAAAAATTTTGGGGGCAAAAAACATGCTAAATTTAGCGCAATCCCACTTTGAGTGCAAATATCTCCGAAACGAATAAAGATATGTAAAATCTGAAAACCTGATGCACTACAGCGTTCCCTCTCGCGTTCAACAAAAAAGCTCGGTGAACTTTGATCCATTAATTACGGAGATTTAAAAGTGTAATTATACCAACAAACTTGACTGTTTTGGAAGACCATATTTCGGCCTTTAGGGGGTGTTGCACCCTGAAATTTTTACACGTGGCACAGAATGGCCAATTTTTGCTAGCCCATGCCCCACAGGGGATGGGGGTTCCCCAACAATTTTTTCAATGGGGGTCAAAAATTGGCTTATAATTTAGCGTATTAGCGCCTATAACTTTATGGCCAAGAGGATTAATCTGATGAAACTTTGCCACATGATGTGCCATATGGTGGGCATTATTACTTATATACAACATTTGGGAGCACCTCCCCCTTAATAATTGGAAAAGCAAAAAACGTCCAAAATTTGGCGTGATTTAGGACAACTTTCGACTTTGACCGCAAATATCTCTGGAACCGATTAGGGTATCGACAAGCGGTCAACGGCGTTATCAACTACCATTTCTTCTGCGTTGAACAAAGAAATTTGATGAACTTTGGTCTATTAACCACAAAATTGTGTTTGCTTATTTCGATCTACCCAACGTCGACAGTTTGCAGATTTTCGGACAACTTTAGACTTTGATTGCATATATCTTGAGAATGAATAGAGATATCGAGAAAAGGAAAACAGCGTTTACAACTACGATCAATTCCACGTTGAACACAGACAAATTCGTGAACTTGGGTTCACAAACAACAAAGTTCTGTTGTTTTATTTCGAACCACCCAAGTTTAACATTGTGCTTGCTATACATGTATATGATAATGCAGTTGCGTTTGGGCCCTTGACTTTGCTGCAAACTAAATTTCAATTATATTACTGTCCCTCAATCGGACTTACGGCGCCGGGCGTTTTTACGTTGGGCTCTGCCCCATATTTCTAGTTTTGCATGTGTTTTAATACTTTTTTTGTTTGAAAATATGTACTTAATTTGCTATATAGCTATCAGAATTTAGTATTTTTTGTTCCACTTTCTGTTTTTGAATTAGTTTTATTGTTGCTGAAAACGGTTGAGAACTAAATTATTAGTTGTGGTTTTAGTGCTATGCATGTCTTGCAAAGTGTTGACAAGTTCTAAGCCTCTGTTATTTCTTTTTGCAATTGTTTTATAGCGTTCATTCGTGCTGTGTGTCCATGTCTCTGTGTGTCTGTTGGTGTTGTTTTTCTTGCAGTAACTGTGTTATGTGTTGAATGCTGATGGATTTTCACCAAATTTTCATCTGTAGTACATCTTGGGTCAAAGACGAACTTATTTGTTTTTGGGGTCAGATGGTCAGAGGTGGACTGATGGAGGCATACGAGATATTGACAATACAGTATTGTTTAACTGTCTTAGTTATTTATGAATTATGCCTGAATTCTGCTTGTGTAGTATATTGTATTCATGTCAGAAATTTTCGATATCAGCTAAAGGCAGTCTAAAGTGAATTATCTGAAACAGATATGATTATTGCTTACTTTCGCTTGTGAGGCATGTTGGCGTATTATATTTCCCTGTTTAGTTTCAGCAGTGAGAACAGAGAAGGTGAAATTGTGAATCTATATTTGCAGGCAGTAGTGGACTTACTGAGAGTGAAGTCATTGCAAAATACGAGATCATGGATGGGTTGCCTGTCAGAGGTAAAAACTTAGTTGTTTTTTGATAGTTTGATTTTGCTCACGCGTTGTGTTTACTTGGTTATTTTGAACAATGCATATTTGTAAAACTTCAAATTAAATTATGTCGCCTCGATGTGACTGATGGTTACATTTGTGACATAGGTTGTGTCACAAAAGAGTTTGCAATTTATGATGAAAACAGTTTATATTATTGGTTTGTATTTGAATTTGGCATTATTTAATATTTGTATAGTCAGTTTGCCACAGTAATTTAATGTGATTTTAATTCTACAAAATGGTCTTAGGCTGGACCAAGTCTTGTTTGAACCGTTCACCTAATCTCATTTTCATGGTCTGGCTTCACTTGAAGTATCTGCAGAAATTGGCTGGTGAAAGAGAAATTGGAAGTAGCGATAGCAACATAAGTGCATTCCTGGTATCACTGGTTGATGATCTGTTGTTCATTTTTTGGTGTTCTGCTGTTAGGTTATTATTATGATTTTTTAAAAATTTTTATTTTTATGCTTTCCATTACCAGCCGCACAAATGCCGCAGCTTGAAAATCAAACAACGTGTAAAAAAACTGAATGGCAGACTAATCGGAAGAAAAAGTGCCTAAGAATGAGAATGAGACCGCATTTTTCTACTGCAGAGCCATGGACATTTTCTGAAGCTGGAAGGCAGTTTTCCTGCTGTCCTTGTTTATTGCTATTATTATTATTACTGTTGAGTGTGTGTGACATGTGTTGTTGTAATTGCCACTGTCAGGAGAGTCAATACCAATACGCTTGTTTCTGAGTGGCTATGAGCTGACGCCAACCATGTGTGACATCAACAAGAAGTTTTCAGTGCGCTACTATCTCAACTTGGTGCTTCTGGACAACGATGATCGTCGATACTTCAAACAACACGTAATGTATCTTTTTTAGGGTTTAACATCTCACCCGACACAGTATAAATGACCTATACTGTGTTGGGCGGGACGTTAAAACCTACTCACTCACTTTCTGAAAAAAAATTATTAATGTTTTTTTTATTATTGCCATATGTTTTGGGTAGGAAAATAATAAAATGATACTGTGCATTTTTTGTTTGTTGTCATGTTAAATTAAATGAATGAACACGTAAAATTATTATTTCTTGCTAATTGAAGAGTAGCGTTACAGTGTTCTATGTGATTCTAATGCATAAGATATTGGTTCTGTCTAACTATTTTTGTACTAATAATTTTTGTTTTATGTTATTGAATGGGCGTGACATTTCTGCAGATTATTTGGAGTAACATTATTACAATTTTTTTTGTTTTTTTTTGAGTTATGGCAGTTTATTTTGTTTTATGCCCCACCAGTTTTGGACTTAAACTGTTTGCATAAATTACACAGCTAATTATTCAGTGTGAAGTAATATGGTTCGGGAAGTAATGAGAAATTAACAATAGACTGATTGCTCGTGTAGTCATCAAAATGGTAGTTCAAAAAGGCAGATCGTGTGGACAGTTTGGTGTCTGTGCATAGGAGATAACGTTGTACAGGCGTGCTGACAGACATCACCAGCATAGTCTAGTGGCATCACAGTCAATGACTAACAACAGTTCAGTGTCGTCGGCTAGTCCACTGTGTGCCTCGGAAGATTATGTTCCGTCCAAATCTTCACCGTCCAAACCTGTCTCCGACTGAGCTGTGGCCGTGTGCTGGTGATGCATCAATTGCTGATGTTGATGTTGCATTTTATGCAAGTCATTTGTAGCCAGTTTGTGACTTGTCAGCAAGTGTTCATGTTAGTTACCGGTAGCAGCCTTTAGTGTTTGCCAGGTTCTTAGAACATTTTTATTCTCAAGCTCATTTTGAATACCGGTAGTGATCTTTCTGTGATAATTGTTTCCAAAAAAATCGAGATTTTTCAAATCATTTCGGTTTACTCTTTTTCCGAATTTCTATTATGTCGACGTTTCTGTTTGTGTGTGTTGGCAAGGGTTCATTCCTTTTCTGCATTCCCATTATGTGGATGTTTTTTTTGCCAGTAGCAGTGAATATATAGTTTAATATGATTTAATGTTTGATGTTTAGACATATTGCTAGTGTTTTGCGAGTCTGTTTTAGAACTATTTAATCATAAGGTTCGATGTAATGTTTAATATTGTTATTTTTCAATGTAGTCAGCTTTAGCTTCTTGTGGTCAAATTGAGCTCAAATTAAGTGGCTGGGAGGCTGACCAGGTTATTTCAAGTAAGTCGTTTTTCTCGAATGATATCCCACCCTTGTCGTCTAATTATGAGATTGATGACTGTCTGGAGGATAACAGGGAAGATTATTAGAACTACCATTAAGTTAATTACCTATGCACGTGTATAATGGAGTTCTTACAATTTTATGTTTAGCTCGTTTTTTGTGTGTTTAGTGTTTCTGTAAAGGTTAAACTTACCATTCCATTACTATGTGTTTGTGTGCATTTTGCCTGAGAAGGTCGTCTTTGAAATGACCTATATTGTGTCGGGTGGGACGTTAAACCTTACTCACTCACTCACCCCCGCAAAGTAAAGTACTTGCACACTCGGCGTGATTGGAGTCGAATAGGTACCAAGACGTCACACTTTAGGGATCAGGAGATAGTACCATAACGTCACACTAGTCAGAAATGCATCACACCCACAGGTTCAAGTGTTGTTTTCAATGTATCACAATCAGCTGGGTATACGGCTGTACCGAAACGGATGAGTTTTAGTCTTTTAGAACTTTTCCCAACCGGTTGGGTTTAGGCCGTCATCGAACCGGTGAACCGGTTGGGTATTAGCCGACACCCTTTGTACCCGCAGTTGCTCATATACATGTCAAATAGACACACTATAGCCGCGCGATGCGCAGATTGGACAAAGGTAGGCAAAAGGTGCAGTCAGAAAATCAGAATTTTTACCCCAAAAAAATTTTTGAAGAGGGGAAAGTGGGTACTACCTGGTCAGTATAAAGCAGATGTCTGAATATTGTGTGAAAATTTCACGAAGATCTACACATACAAGCTGGAGTTACACGCTGGCGAATTTCTAACACCATGCAATTGGCTCACCCCTCAAATGAGTTGCGCTTTACATTCAGGGATACCCAGTCTATCGTGCTAGGTACCAAAAAATTTTGGGTTGCTTGCAGATTTTCTGGGAGAATTTTTTCAATAATTGTTGAAAAATATCGAAAAATTTGGGTCAACTTTGAGGGGCAATTTCTGAGAAATAGGCGGATGTTTGGAAATGCTTACCCCGATGACAAATGAACGTTATTCCCCGACAACTTGGTGAACGAAATGGATTGATCGACCCCATAGTTTTCACCACAAGGGTCATTGTGCAAGTGACCTCCCAAAATTGGGGGAATCACTTAATATTTGCCCCTTCATCCCCCATTCAATCGAGGGGGCCAAAATTTTACTAGAACACGTCCCCCTTAGAGGCCCTTTAGCAAAAAAAATTTCAGTGCCCCAGCTCCTCGAATAGGGGAAATATGAGGGGTCAAAGAAAAATTTTCCCTTCACGCCCCCTTTGATATTTTTGACCAAAATTCTGCCACTGACCAGCCCTGTGTGTCCCCTACAAATGACCAAAATTTGGTGCACGTAGCGACCATGGCTTTTCGTCCATGGAAAAAAGTGGGTTGAGCGAATGCCACAGTACAGCCTCCAGAAATTTCTCAAGTTCGGAGATAGCTTGACACTCCTCTCAGAGCTGAAACTTTGTTTGTAGGTAGTCCATCATGAGAGGCTGATGCCTATTCTGTTTTTGATTTGGGTTGTTTTGAGTAAATTAACAAACTAATGGTATTGTGTCAAATTACTAAGCAAACCATCACATATTGACTTTGGCCTTTGGCATATAATTGAATTGCTTGTGTACTAAAGCCCAGAGCCCTGTACAGGACTGAAGAAATTTATTAACCTTCATTGTTAGAAATGGTAGAATTTTAGTCTTAAGGCTTTTGTAATTTGTTTTATATATCACGTGTTACATTTGTGTGGATTAATAGCATTTGTAGAGACCTATTTAGAAAAGATAGATTTGTTCTCTAGCTAGTATTTAGTTGTATTGTTGATTGTTGCGAGATTGTTGGTTGATTATAATGCTGCTGTACTACTCGTTATGTATTGTCAGTCATCTGCTGCCAAACTTAATAGTCGCTTCAGCATTAATTGAGAATTTCTGCATGTTCTTGTGTCAAGTGATCATTCAATGTTGACGTGCGAAGACTGTCAAATTTTTCATGTCTCTACTGGCTTGTATTTATCATGATGATTGATCTGTCAGTATTTTGTTGTATTTATCTGCAAAGCATGCTCTTGTTTTATCTTTTCTGCTTTATTTTTCCCATTGTTATTTGCACCTCTTTTCTTTGTCCTTCATGCATGCTGAGTGAGTAATTGTTGTTGAAACTTGTGCTTCTAATGTCTGAGCTTATATTGTCTCTAATTGAAATGTGTCAATCTGAGGTGGTTCTCAATCAGGTAATGCTTGTGCTCTTTGGGGCTTTTTGCTGAGAACCGAAGCTGAATCGTTTGCTTGAATAATGTTGTCAGATATCGTTATCTGCTGATAATGAAGGACTTTATAATATGGCATAACTTTAGGTGGTACGGCACACTTTTTCTCGTGACAATCGCACGACAGGTAGTAATCGGCGACAGTTCGTCGCAGCGACGGTTAACCGCAGTGACAGTTAACCGAGCGACACTTAATCGCGCGACAGTTAATCAGTTGCTAATGACACGAGCGCCTGAGGTAATTAGTCGCGCTCTACAATGCATACTTTGAAACTTCTGACAATGCCATGACGTCGTTCTGCGACGATTTTCGCGCTCCTTGATGTATTCAAAATTGTGATAAATAACAGTTGGTTTGCCTTTACTACTAGTACTGAATATGACATTCATGGCTGTTCTGACAACATTACTACTACAGGTAAATGGTACAGGGACCATTAGTCCAGGGTCTGCTACCAGTCAACAATTAGTCTAGGGTGCGCTGCCAGTCGACTAGGGGTGAGATTAATTACGGCTAATTACGGTGGCTAATTACGGTGCTGGACGTGTGGACGACTGCTCGCTCGATGAAGTATTGCATGATGAAATTGCACGCGATTAACTGTCACTGCGGTTAACTGTCGCCATTGTGAACTGTTGCTGATTAACTGTCGTGCAATTAAGATAGGCAGCGGTGGGCAGCGATAGTAAGAATGGCGTCAGACACCAACGGGCATTGAGCCCACGGTTGTCGATGATGATGATGATGAATTAAGTGTCGCGTGATGAAGTGTCATGGAACCCTTTATATTTGGTTTTCATTTTTCATTGATATTGATGCTGCTGTTTTGGGGCACATATAGTGAACATGCTTTATCTAGTGTTCTGTTCATAAAACATTAATTTATTTGTGTTGCAACACCTAACCATGTCAGCAGTCATGTTTCTATGTTTATGGAGTAATTTTTGCTTCATATTACGTGTTTATATTTTTGATGCATCTGAATCTAAGGCCGTGTTTTTCAACCTTTTTGCTGCAGCAGAACCCTGCGTAAGTGTCAGAATCGCTCACGGAACCCATGGCATGTGATGGTCCGGGAGTCCAGTGGCGTAGGCAAAGTGGAATTTTCAGCATGTCTGGGGACTGATGTCCTCAGCGGAGTCGAGAGGCAGAAAACTTCTGGGAGTCTGGGGCAAAACCCTAAAACGCTGGCGATAAAGCAGCAGGCAAAAGAGTTGCTTAATTTTACCATATTAGATAATATTATTTAGCATTTTTGTTTCACTCGTAACCAAAAACACTTTACGAGGCGGTCGCCAACGGCCCAAAAATTATCATTGGATCTTTTATGTTTTTACGCCCATGGACCGATCAGGGGGTCTGGCCCACCCAGCCAGTTGCGCTAATGGGCAAAGATTTTATATTTTTCAAGCAGAATGTTTCAGGAAATGAAGGTCTTCCAATGAATGAACACACAATTTTTTAACACTGACAATAATAAGTTAGTGTTCGGTGTTCAGTGCAAATATTCTAACATTGTTAACAACAAGAAAAATATTTAACACTGTATGCATAAGTGGACGGCTAGAAGAGCTAATTTGGAACTAAGCATTGGTTGCGTAGTACTTCTGTTTTGACGTAATGTCGCATGCTAGGTTATTTATATTTTTTAGTGACAAGCCGCGGAACCTTTGACAGATGCTCACGGAACCCTGGGGCTCCGTGGAACCCCAGTTGAAAATCACTGACCTAAGGTTTCTGTTTCAGTGTTGAGAAACTCCCAGTTCTGATAATTGCACTTTTTGATTGATAGTTAGTGTTTGGCTTTTTGTAACATTATATTTTATTTACATTGTGTTTCAATATGTTTGTAATGATTGATGAAACTTGCTTATGTACTTTCTTGTCAATTTTTCAGCCATTTTGAAGCCACTCATACATAATATGAGACTGCAGTTTTTTTTGTATTCCCATTTCTCTTAACAGTATTGTCATTATGTAAAGATTTTCCCCATTACTGTTCACATATTTGTATAAGTTTTTTTGTGCATTTTGAAAGTCATTAATCATTAGTTATTTGCTATGCAGACCATCCAGCATATTGAAGGAGAATAAAATTAAAAAAGCAGCTGAGGTTTTTGTGAAATTATGGAGTTAATTTTATTAGGCCAAAATAATGATAGGATTGCATTTTCTGAGTTATTGTGTATGAATTCATATACTTCTGTGGCTGAAGTGCGTTGTAGTAGATGTGTAAATTATATCAGCTAATTATCATTCTTTTCACAGCTTTTTTTCATTCTAACTTGTTTCTTTTTGTTAGCTATGTTACCTTTGCAAATAGTGAAGTCTAAGCATGGCAGGAGTGCAGAAAATCATAAGGTGCCAGCATTTTGTAAGAAACATGACTGTTATGTTTAGCATAGGAGACTAGTTGCCATGATATTCTGGGTGGTCTGTTTAATGTTTACGGTGGCTGACCTGTGTTAGTTGTATGTTGAACTGGTTCCATGTTATTGCTCATTACAGCATGCACTTTGGTGCTGTTTTTGTGACTTATTGCTGGATCTGTATGCGTTGTGTTTAAGATGCTTTGGTTGAGATAATTATTTGTATTCAAAGTTTGGTTTGCATAGTTAGTAACTAGTCTGTTGATTAATGTTTAGGCTGTTTGGGGTGAGGAATTTTTGTTATCAACCTAGATTATTTCTGAATGAATGTATTTAATGTTAGGTTGCATGTGTTAATAATTTGACATGATTCTCTTTTTGGACACACATTTCAGCTACTTACATCATTTTGCAACATATAACAAGATGCCCAGCTGTCGCTAGGAGAGCCAACCATACTCATTGTCAGTGACCTTCCAGGTCATCCAAGGTCAATGATTTTCATGTAATCTGAAATGGCATGTGCCACTTTCTAATAGTGATCAATAATAATCCTGTCTCTCACCGTTTCCGAGATATGGTCACTTTTAGCTTGAAACTTTCCATTGAAAATTACAGCCAAACCGCTGCAGATGGAGACATGGTTACTATTGACAGCCTATAGGAAGTTGCCAGCGCTTTATCTGATGGTACCATCGCAGACCCCCTACTACTTACCGTTTAGCCACAATACCACACGATTGGCATAGCATAGTGCATTATGGCTCTTCAAGGTCATCCAAGGTCAGTGATTTTCATGTCATTTGAAAGCCATGTCTTTTTAGTGATCAATAGCAACTTAGGCCTATCTTGCATTGTTTAGCCACAATACATTCGTGACAGATGACAACAGACGATGAACGACAACTGTACCATAAGCTCAATTGTTACTTAAGTACGGTTGGCTAGAAACGTTGAATCTGAAAGGGGCAATAATATTAATATAGTGCAATCACGTTTAATTTCGGAAGTCGTGTTTACAGGGTAATTTCAGATATGTCGCCGAGTTGTGATTGCAACAGTATCTGACTGTTGTGATGCCTGCAGAATATTGTGTGCTTTGGCATGATGTGTTATGTGTTCTGTCTGTTCTCACATCCATGCCGTCTGCATGTTAAGTAAAGACATATATTTCCGTAGTTTGACATTCTGCTCTTTGTAATCTTGTACAGCAGTCTTATTGCAAGTTATTTAGATTGTAAAAAAAATCCAGTGCTTTTTGATGCTGAGGAAAAATATGCAAGTTGTATGTTCTGGTGCATTGTTTTTGTTGTTTATTTTTACGTTACTTCCATGTCTAATAGTGAGGGGGATTATAAAAAGAGGCAAGGAACTAAGTAGAAAAAAAAGAAAGGAAATAGAAGAACTGATCTGTGAATTCTCATATCCGTGTTTGACAGTTTTTCTTGCTGTCATACAGATTTTTTGAAGAATCACGTCTGAAAAATCTAGTCTTTATTAGCTTTTAAAAAATGTAAAAAAAACTTAAAAAGTCCACATTTAGGTTTTTAAAGTTTTTTATTTGTTGTGAAATTTATTACATATTACATTTTAATTTATACTTTAATCGTGATTTTTTAGTTATGATGTCATTATGTCATTCATTTCAGAGTGTATAACGAATTTTTCCTGACTTGTAATTTTGTGTACGGCGTTCATTGGACACTAAATCATGAAAAAAAACTTTTAAAAACTAAAGCAGCTATGTTTTGCCGCACCCAGAATATTCTGTACCCACTTCAGTTAATAGCTAAGACCTAGCACTAGATCTCAGCATCTTGCTGGAACAGCAGCTCTTATTGTGCATCAAATTACGTCTAATCAGCCGACAGCCTTACTTCTGGTGGAGGTGTGAATATCTACTAACCATGTAATTGATAATTTATGTCAATGTATACACATATAGCTAATCGAATTCGATATGGTTATCGTTGGCGTTGGCGAGCTTTGAATACTTGGTATGCAATTTCGGTTTCTATTGGACTCACATTTTGGAATATGCCCATCACTAGTTTTATGGTTTGCATTATTCTATTATATATTCTCTGGATTTTGTTTAGTTCTTACTTTTATTTTACTATTATTTTTAAATAGTAAACTAATATACAGAGAAAAACATTATCAGTTTGCGGAAAATATAATTTCCTGGTGTGTCTATATCGTGCATGTTGCGCGCGATAGACGGATATGCGCTGCGCGACCAGTCGATCCCTTGTTGAACTATGGCAGTGTTTTTCAACCTTTTTGTTGCCGCGGAACCCTACACAGGCGTGAAGATCACTCACGGAACCCCATGCATTGATCCGTGAGTCCAACGACGTATGCAAGGATGAAGCTACGGGGTATCTACGGACTCATTTCCCTAGCAGGGCACTGAGGGCAGAACCGTCATGAAGACGACAAAACAGACAAAGATGACCAATATAAAATTTGACCGCATTAGTAGGCAGCATTATGCTATTGTATTTAACCAAACACGACGGGCGAGGCGGTCGTCGACGGCCGCTTAGCACGGCCAGCAACCTAGAAAATTTATCACTTAGACGCCCTCGGAAAAGACAGGCCTTCGTGTCTTTCTAATTTTTTTTAGCTGAGTTTTTGAAGAATTGAATTAACTAAGTAAATGGCCAAAAGATTTCGTAACCATATATCCTAATCAATACGTTCTTGTTTTCCTTTTTTATTTCCGATACCGCCTCGGAGTTGAATGATGTCGTGCGTAGGAAGCTTACGTTATGATATAGGCTTAAGCCTAAAATGCAAATATGTCAAAATTTTACTGACAACAAAAATGATCGAACACAGTAAGTCTATGCAAAAATACACATAGAAACGCAATTTCAAACAAAAAAATCGATGCTGAGTATTTCGACGACATTGTCTGGCGTGATTTCGCACGCTAGGTTATTCGTTACTGGCCAGCTGCGGAACCCTTGGCAGACGCTCGCGGAACCCTTGGGTTCTGCGGAACCCCAGTTGAAAAACACTGAACTATGGTAAAAGCACGACGCTACAGTGGCGGAAAATCCGCTGTGCTAATTTTATTATATTGATTATTTCTGTTTTCAACATTAGTCATGTTAAATATACATATTTGAATCTTGCACTGAACATAACTGCATTGATCTGATTTTGTTTCTGTTAAGATGTCTGAAAGTACAAGCAACAGTGGGCGATTGTCACGCCGGTAGGTAGAACATTTATTTGCACATCTAGTAGATATTTTATTGTAGCTCTTTAGTTGTGGATAATATTTGAGAATATTGCTTGATGGTTCATCTAATGCAGCTAAGTTATTACAGTTGCTGAATTTTTCAATGTTAGTATGATATAATATGTTTAGTAATTGTGTTACAAAATCTGATATCTTGGAACAGATGTGTGGTGGGTATTTGCATAACACTAACAAGACAAGCTCTGTTTTTTTTCTAGTTTTTTTTATCGAGTTAGTTTACTTAAGTTTTATAGTTCGGACACCAGGCTGATAATGTTATATGGATATTTCAACCATGAACAAGTTAAGTGTACTGTAGATAAATATATTATAAATATGCTAATGATAATAATAGCTAATAGTTTTGATTTCTGCTGATGTCATGGCAGATGAAAAATTTTAAACAGTTTTGTTTTGTCATATTAAGGCAGTATAGTAGTAAATTTTTTGTGCTTCAGCATAGTGTATCTAATTAGAGTATTTATAGTATACTTATCTATGAACAAACATGAATGCGTTAAGCATTTAAAATGCACCTCACAGTTTAACTGTTTTATTGTTGGTTTATTGAGTTTTCATCATACATGCATATATGCATGGTCAGGATGGCCCAGAGGCCAGTCTCAGCCTAAAAATTAATCAGACAGTCCATGCAAATAATCAAGTTGGTCTGGTTTGAATATGATATTAGTTCATTCCGTAATCTAATGGTCAGGCTTGGAACAATTGTTTTCAAAAAATGTTTATGGAGATCTAGCTGGTGCAAAGTATGCATATCGGACTAGGTCAAAAAAATAAATGGGTCAAGCTTGGAAATCAAGTTTAATAACAGGCCAGGCTGAGAAGTGAATGGGCCAGTCCAGGCTACATAATTTAGTCCCGTGCACTTGTATGCAGTGTCTGGTTCTTGTACACTGTTCGGTGAATGTTGGACGAAGAATTTCTTATTTTCTTGCTCTTTGTAAGGAAATTGTGCAGCTGTGCCGCTGCATTACATTACAGCTGTCTGTGATACTGTTTATTCAGGAAACCGTTAAAGACCACGAGGATACTGGCGCAGATAGATGACGAAACAACAACGAGTGGTAATGAGGCTTATTACATCAGTGACACTGTGACTGGTTTGCCAGATACACTGATCAGTGACTATGAGTTGAGAGACACGGAGCATGATGACGAGAGGTCTGTGAGTCCATTGCAGACTGAACGTGTTGATAGTGATCACCACATTGCTGCTACAGCTGCAGGTATTTGCAGTAATCGATTTGTTTCTTTCATTTACTATAATATTAGCACACTTTGTGAATTTACTAGGGCATAAAGGGATAATATTTCTTCCAGTCTCTCTGTCTATATGGGGCGACTGAAAATGCAAGTACAAATCTTTCGAAATGTGCAATGGCCAGCAGTTTTTTGGTAGATAAGTAAGCACTTCTGATGGAAGAACAGCTTGCATATTTGCATCAAACAGGCCTACACAGCTTGATCTTCTTACATTTTGATGCTACTTATAGGACTGTCCCACACCGGTTCTATCAGCTCTTGTTGCCCGCCAGCAATATATGTTTCCCGTCTGTTTCATTCTTATGACACCAAAAAATTACATTGTGGTACATTGTACATTGTGGTGTTCAACAAAGTGAAAGAATTGCTTCCTAATTTTCTACCAGTGCATGAGTTCATTCGCTGGCTGAACTCCTCTAACTCGGACACTACAAGTGACTGTGTAAGCCTACCGGTACTTTTTAGTCCTAGTTACTAGTATTCATATAAACCTTTTTTGTTGATGTGGCAATTTGTGCTGCGTTATGATTTTACAGTGAGACCAAAAATTGCAGATTTTGTTCAGCTGTTTTAATCTTTTTTGACAAAGACTTAGTAGTTTTACTGCCATTTCTGCTATAATAATCAGGTTGTTTGAAGCCTTTGTTTGACTCATGACCAGTTCACTGGTTTTCAAAATTCTCCAAGACAAAATTAAATTTGCAAAGGATGCTTAAAACAATGGTAGGCCTAGGTGTTGTGCCCTTCTTTTAAACTATAGGATGTTTTGTGTATGCAATGGTTGTGTCTGTTTGCAGCTGTAGTAATAAGCAGCAGTTATTCAGAGAATGTGCAAGTCCCTGCATTAAGTCATTCCAGCTCCCGACGTGGTCGACCACACAGGACTCAGCCGCACTGGTGCAGGGTCAATGAGGTCGCCAGTCAGCTGTTGTCAGTTGATGAGTACAACATCGGGCCGGTGCTTGAGAGACTGCTGGCGATGATGCAGTCCATGACAATGCTGCTCAGTGCTCTCAAGAATGACTTGCGTCACACCGGCAGCATGCCGGAGGTCGTCGCCAGGAAACGCGATGCAGCCACGATGCAGCTCTGGCGTGCATTTGTTGCCTATCACAAGTCATTCGCTGAGATCGAAGAGTTTGCCAGTTCAAGCAAGACTTCTGGACAACAGACGGCGAAAAAGTCACTCGACTTTCCGGTGATAAATCTGCCGTCCCAGTCCCATGCAAACCAGAATGTACGAGCAGTGAGCACCAAGCGAAGACCTGAGCGGTTTGGAGCTGATGTGATTGAAGTGCTGTCGGAGAGTGAAGATGAGGATGGTGATGATGTTGTGTGTAAACGAGCTCGCTATGACGTCCCCGAGACTGTTGAGCAGTCAGAGCCAATACCCGTGTCTAGTTGCTCCAGTGCTGCTGTAGAACTAGCAACTGACACATCAGTTGTAGCCTCGTCAAGTGAGTCTTCACTTGCACAGGTGTCAGTCACACCAGTTGATGCTTCCAGTGATGATACATCTGCATCGTTTGTCTGTGTTGATGCGCCAACTGATACTAAACCGTCCGACAGCGACGCCTCCGAGCCACCACTGCTAGCTAACTCCGAGCGTCTCTCTGATGTCGAGTCAATTGAAGCCTAACTTGCTGATATTTCTCTATGTATTTATAGTTGGACCTCAGGTTACCGTTACCATATGTGAACTCTCGCCATACTGCCATAATTTATAGACACTAGATGTCTGCTGAATACAGTGCAGCTTTGTTTCAAGAACTGTTGCAAAGTGCTTGGTTTGCTCTTTGTTCCACAATGGGCGAGTTGGCAATTAGCTATGTGGCACTAAAGTTTTTGTTGTTAAATAGTTGAATTGTAAGACAGTCACGGTGTGATAATTGAAAGATGGATTTGTGATGTTGTCTGGCAGAACAGTGAGGCTTGTAACTATTTGTATCAAACAAGAATTGCTTTTAGTCCAGCCTTCACATTTTTAGAGTTACGGCAGCAGTGCTCATGTAAGCCAGATGCAGTCTGACAACAATACAAATATTTGTTCTTTTTCCAGTAAATGTCAGTGCACAGTTTAAGAAAATATAGCGTGATAAACATTTATTTATACATCTGTACAGGTTACAAATGTCATTCAGTGCTGTTCAAGAGCTATAAATCTATAGGCCCAAGCTGTTATAAACTGCATTTGCTGGAGCATTGGAGGCAGTTTGACTTGATGCTCTTCGTTGCGTGATCACTGATCAGTCACCAGTATTGTATAGGCTTATAAGTTTCAGCGGTTTCCATTGCTTTAACTACTGAGACGTGATACATACAGTAGATGTGTAATCATTTTACGCACAAGGTTTTGAGTGTGTTTGCATGTAAAATAAATCATACAAGTTCTGCCAGATGTTTTTGGAAATGTTTTTTCGACGTGTATAACCACGGCCTAATGTTGCTGATCATTGATAATCTAGTTGGCTCTCATGTCATCTCTAACAATAAGCCACTATTCAAAATTAAGTGGTATTTTGTACTCAAAATACTACCAGTATCTGTGTAAAATATTAGTTTTGTATCCCTGCAGAACTCACTACGGTCAAAATGTGGGGTACAAATTAAGTAGCATCGTATAACTGATGTACAGCGTGTTGCAATGAAGAAGACCCCACTACAAAAACAATTATCTTTGAAGCGGTGAAATATTTATATGCAAAATTTTCAGCATTTATTAAGAAGGAAATTTGCTACAGATAGACTAAGTTGTGACCTTTTGTTTTTAATAGATTATTGTTGAGTGATCACGCCTGCCTCTGTCACTTCGGTATAGCTTATAGGCAAATCGAATATCTATCTCAAACAAAGCTGCACAAACAAGCGAGTACTATCTAGATTAATATCTAGGTTTCTAGTGACAAATAACTAACGTTTTTTCTGTGCATCATCATCATCATCGACAACCGTGGGCTCAATGCCCGTTGGTGTCTGACGCCATTCTTACTATCGCTGCCCACCGCTGCCTATCTAGGGCAGCGTGGCTTAACTCCTGCAGGGTTGCCCCACACCACTGCTCAATGTCATCTGACCATTCTCGGTGAGGCCGTCCTCTTTTGTTTGAACCATCCATCATTCCGAACACCAGGGTCTTTATCTTTCTGCTGTCGTTCATTCTGCAGATATGGCCG
>Ga0209367_1006060_pt1 | contig 16748 bp, 12 predicted proteins | sample WorMetLIZISLAND2_FD_187412 | JGI IMG/M metagenome (GOLD analysis project Ga0209367, IMG submission 187412) | Marine gutless worms symbiont microbial communities from Max Planck institute for Marine Microbiology, Germany - Olavius geniculatus... ... | reverse complement strand
GAGAGTAGTCTTGTGGTCGGGGGTAGTTGTGCTTTTTGCTACTCCCGCCATGACTTTCAGTATCCAGTATGATTACTGGAAACCTTCTGGGGATGGCTGATGGGCCCACATGGCGGCCTAAGCCTACGGGGCGGCACTGGCTGCCCTGCCCCGCATTGGAACCTGGAACCTGGAAGCTATGAAAGGGCGATATGAGTCAAAACTCGAAAACGGCAAAAATGGTTTTGACTCATATGGACCGTACGTAGCTTTGTAAACTGTTAAAGTTTTTTGCTCTGATTTTTGCTGTTTTTAGTCGACTTTTGTCGAAATTTTTGGTACTTGATTTTATGACCCAAACCACAAGAGGGGTCGGCAAGGGAAAAATTCAAATGACACCGTCGAATAACCCTGGCCCGAAAATAGGAAGGTAGGTGCAAACAGCGCGTAATTATCGTTTATTGGGGCCGAGTTATAGTCAATTATGTTTCAAAATTCGTTGCCATGGCAACAGGAGAGGCAAGGGGAAAATTTTAATGACATTATCGGATAGCCCGGGCCCAAAAATAGGGGGATAGGTGCAAACAGCGCGCAATTACTTTTCACGGCGACCGAATTATAGTCAATTTTGTTCCAAAATTCGTTGCCATGGCAACAGAGGTCGGAAGAGGAAAAATTTAAATGACACCGTCGGATAGCGCGAACCAGAAAATAGGGGGTAGGTGAAAACAGCGCGCAATTTATTATCTTTTACGCGAACTTAGTTATACCGCTTTGAATAGGCCATAATGCACAATTTTTAAGTTTTGAATGGTTGCTATGGCAACAAAGGTCGTTCGGGGGTAAATTTAAATGACATTGTTATAGTTAGGGACCAATCGAATTCACGGGAAAAAATGCATGATTTCACGGCAGAATTTTTAAAATGTGTCAAATGTCACGGAAAATTCACGGAAAGAGTTTCGGAAATTCACGGATCACACAGACGTTATTTCGAGGTGCTGTGTTAATGCAAACGAAAAAATTTCAGAACAACGAATATTTACTGCACTAAGTCAAGACTCAAGACAGTCAATGTCAACTACTTAGTGCTGAAGTGCGACACGTAGCAAACAGCAACATCCGTACAAAAGCTGCTGATAAAACTTTGGAATTGTCATAAATTAAACTAAAAGCGCTAAAATTCACGAAAAATTACGGTTTTCACGGAAATCAGCGTTTTTCACGAAAGGAGGTCAATTTCACGGAAAATGTCACGGCCGTGAAATCGTGAATTAAGTTGGTCCCTAGTTATAGTGCCCGACTCCGGAAATAGGCGGGTGGGTAAAATCAGTGCGCAATTATTTTTACTGGGATCGAGTTATACCGCTTTGAAGTCCCCATAGACCGTAATGCAAATTTTCAAAAAATTTTTTTAAAAATTGGGCATAAAAAGGAGTAAATTTTTAAAATTTTAATCAAAACCATCTCAGGAATGTGTCCGGCGTCAAGACGCTTCGTTTGAGCCATTAGCGGCGTCGGCGTCGTTGGCCAACAAAAATGTTGTCGAACTTGTTGGACAACATGCGAACTAGTTCGACAACTTGTTGGCCAACTCGTGTTAACAAACTAGCTAAATGGAATTTGGCCATTACTCTCTTTGAAGTCGTCGGTTGACGTTAGTGTTACCGGGGGTGGCGGGGGCAGCGCGGCGACCGCCCATGCGGAGACCGTGGGTGGAGCTTGCGTGCACAACAACGTCGACTGTCGGCGTGTGGTCACGGAAACGTATCTCCGCAGGTGCAGCCATCTGCTTGGCTGCTGCTAGGCCTAGACAGTGATAAACAAAAGTTAACTATAAATTAGTGCTGTCGAGAAGTTATTTTTTTCAACGGTGTTAACTAATGTTGCTGATATTGTAGTGGACTACATTGAGACAGTGTGCTTTATTTTTTTTAACGCGCGTTATTTTAACGCGTTTATATGACAGCTTTAGGCCTACTAGAAAGTTACTGTCGTTTCTGATAAAACTTGGACCGTAGGCCGATTCGTATTAATTTACTATGAACAGAGACTTTTACTTCACGCTGTACTTTATACTGTGACTTGTGTTTAGGACGTACATTTCATGAAAAAAATAAAGAATTTTGGCCTTGCTATTTTACTGGGTCTAAAAGAGTGTGTCTTATAGAGAACTAATTAGTCTGTAGAAGCTGGAACATGTAGGCATATTCACGTACATAGTATATAGGCATAAGCTAGTACACAGATTAGCCGACGTACAACAATTGCCTACACCTGATTGGCCGACACGTAACTTGCCAGCAACCAATCACAGACTTCGCTGGTCGCCCTCCACCCCGCCACGCTCCCCGGTAACACTAACGTCAATTCGTGCCTCAGGCAAGGTAACACTAATGTCGCGACATCATACAGTCGACTCATCTAGAGAGCAGAGACGACGACGCCGCACTGCCTTATACCAGGTGAGAACTCGAATGCATTATCATACGCAGAACGCGCACTATATCGACTTAGGGCAGGTAAACTTTAGCCGCGTAATCTTTGGCGTCAGTGGACCCACCAAAGTTCAGTTAGTAATGCCGTTTACAGCATGTCGATATCTCTATTTATTCCAGAAATATTCGCGTTCAAATTCGAAAGTTGTGGTAAAACGTACTAAATTTTGAACGTTTTTTTGGCTTCCCAAATTTTAAGGAAACGGTGCCCCTCCAAAAGTTGTACCCGCGTTACCACTTTTACCTATCAGCACAAAATCACATGGCCCGAAGTCAAATGCATTAGCATAGGCAGAACGCGCACTGTCGACTTAGGGTAGGTAAAAATTAGCCACGTGATCTCTGGTGTTGGTGGACCAAAGTTCACCATTTTTTAGTTCAACGCGGTAGGGATTGCGGTTAATAATGCCGTTCATCGCTTGTCGACATCTGTCCGGTCCAAAAATATTCATGGTCAAAGTCAAAAAAATCGTAAAACGAACTAAATTTTGAAGTTTTTTTGCCCTTCTGAATTTTCAGTAAACGTTGCCCCAAAGTTTTGCTCAATTTTGTATGTTTTGTTTGATTTTCATGTTTTTGAACGCAATCAATTCAGAACGTTGGATCCGCCCCCGAGTATAGCCTAGACCTACAGCTACAGGTAAGCAAAAGTCACAAAAATAGGCCTATTAAAATCAGACAGCATGAATCTCAAATGTAAAAATGTTGCACAAAGAAATTTAATAACGTTACAAATGTGAAAAACGGTTTAAAACATTGAATGAATAGCCGATTGGTTCAACATCTTGCCTTATGCCTAATGCTGTAGGTGCAACACCTGGAACTATAGGATACAGCGAGAAAGAATTTTAATTTCAGTTCAACTGTGTGGTTCAACCGTGATGAAAGATCACATCACTAGACTAAGTAGGCTAAGTAAGCTATCATCACTATGGCCAATTAATTCGTTTCTGTGATTTCAAAACTGCTTCTCAAGTTATCAAAGTTATTGAAATGTATTTTCAATGCACGCTTTTATTAGAAAAATTTTGAAAAAATAAAAAAAAACGTTAAAATGGTTATTACATCTGTGACATAAATAAGCCTACTCACCAAGAAACTACGAATATTGACTTAAGCCTATGCTTCTACATATAGGCCTAGCTCTGTGTAATGTGCTACTTGGTGATGTAGCGCTTTTAAATAGCCAGCGATAGGCCTATACTGACTTGCTTATGCTGAGTTTTGCGGTACCGGTATTTCCGCAGTTGCTGATTTCCGCAAAGTTAGTCATGTTAGACGCGCACTGTCGACTTAGGGTAGGTAAAAATTAGCCACGTGATCTCTGGTGTTGGTGGACCAAAGTTCCACAGTTTATCCCACATAAACATACACATCCCACCAGTTTATACAAAATTCAGAAATTGGTTAATGCGTGTGCAGCACTATTCAGCACTCGTCAGAACTGATTTAAATAGACGGCTGTAAAGCCGTAAGTAGATGGCTATAAAGCCGTAGTCGGCTGTGAAGCCGAAACCAGCACAAAAACACTGGTAGCGTGTAGCAATCTGCATACACGAATTTGGTCAGCTCTTAGTTGCTCCTCGCCTCCAGATTTTAGAAATCTTTCGGGTCATCGGTACTGAGCCCCACCACCACGTCAAGGTGGCTGACCGCGGTGGGGAGACTGTAAGCTAATTGTTATTATTTTTTAAATAACCTGACGTGCATAGCAGCGATACAGCAACATTAAAGACGGACGGACGAATTAGGATGACATTCCGCTTTTTAAGTTTAAGAACATTTTCCTGCTTTATTTATCGATAGAAACGATGAAGCGACCGACAGCGCCACGCGTTGGCCAGGTAACGCACCACTCAATCGAACTCACCTGGGAAGAGTCTCTACAAAGAGCCAATGACGAGCTAGCTACAGCGGCTGCAGTTAGCGCCGTATCCAAGCAACCTACCGGCGATGCAAGGGTCAAAGTACAACTTGAACAGCGCGATGATACGGGCACGTGGACCAACGTTTACTTGTAAGTGATGTGCATTTCAGGTCAGCAGTTTGTTTCTTTAGTCTTAGGCCTAAGTCATGCACATGGACACAACATCTCACCGTAGCTCTGTATAGTTGAGTGCAAACAGAAACGTCATTTAGATGGGGGTGGCTGGAAAGGCCTCGGATTCCCCAATGATTTATGGTTTTAATGTTTTTCTTTGTAAATTATACCATTAAAGCAGTGTTACTGCAGCAAGAACAATGCGTTATGTAGACAGAGACCCCTCAATGGTTAGTAACCAAGCCTAAAGGCCGGAGGTCTCCGTCTACGTAACGTATTGTTCTTACTGAGAACCCCCTCAGTAATTTACTGAAATAACGCCACTGGATGTAAAGTTTTAACTTCAAGCTTGCTGAAGTTGCTTGAGATAAATCCAAGCTCCACTACGCTGATTTGTCGTGGATGTGTTCTACAACTTGTCGTACAGCATGTTGTATAACAGATCCACAGCTAACCGAAACCAATGCGGTTTGAGCCATAAGAAATACGTTGACGAGCGTTAGGTTTGAGCTTATTTACAATTATCCACCCATTTAGCTAGTCAGTCAGTCAGTAGGCTAACATTACACCGTATAGCAGCTCGCCTTGACATGCGCAGAGCTGACGAATATGTCTTATTTCACACGAAAACGGGAAGACTGATCTTCAGTGACAAACATTCAATGCAAAATCCGCGTGATGAGTAAATAGGCTTAGTGGTTAAAGTATGGGGGAACCGAGGGAACGCAGTTCCCCACTTTTAGCTTTTAGTCCAAAGCGTTCCCCACCTTAAGTTCCCAATATTAAAGACGCAGCAAAGAGCCCAAAACTACCAATGGGGCCCAAAGCCAAACTATAAGGTTTCCCCACGTCTGTATTTGTACTTTAACTACTGAATAGGTTACACATTATAGTGTATGGAATGTTGCAGTCGGATGCATAATATACGTTGTGGCAGTGGTTTCAGCAAACAGTTTGTGTCGGAGAAACTTGAACCTTGGGAGACATACGTGTTTCGACTGCGTTTCGTCCAGCCTGACTCGAGCCTGTCCGAATGGAGTCCCGAGATTTCGATCACCACCAGCAGTGAGTTAAACGCACCTGTATTAGTAGGCTCTATACAGTGCGGCTGCTTTACCTAAAGGGTCCACGGATCCGAAATTATCGTCTTAATCTTAGTCGTAGTCTTGCACTTTTGATGTCGGTGATGTCTTAAAGTTTTGTCAGTTAATTCACACAACGTTCGCTCTGCTCAAAACTTATTGCATGGCTGGACCACAATGTTCAGGCTAAATTAGTTATATAAATGTATCAAAATACCTCTTTTATTTTGAGTTAATTGTTGACGTTTTAGTAACTTAAATAAAGTTTGTATTTGCCGTTTCAACTAGACCTGTGAGTCTACATGTATTTGAAGAAAATGTTCGAGGAAGGTTTTTCCACCTTCAAGTTAATTGTATTATAGTGAGTCCGTGGTCATCGAGAAACACTGTGTCAATTTTCTAGCCTCTGTTCTCTGGAGCGCTGAGATGGCATACAGAAACGAACATCTTATAGACAGACGAATACAGACAGTTACAGTCGACTGCTTGAGTCGATATTGTGAACTCAGTGAGAATGCACACAGCTAGCGTCGACGTTCAGCGGCATGGAGGTTTTACATTGTTTGTCTGGATTATCGACAGCTGGCGGGAAATCGATGACAAAATGTTTGTCGCCAGTTACGCACCGGCGAGCTCCAATATTCTCTCAGTACTATCACGTGACATCCGGTTCTGGGCGGGATGTTCTCGTGAAAGAAGACACATGTAGTGCTAACTAATAAAAATATTTATGTGTGTAATGATGGGCAAGTAGATGTCTTCAGAAGTTCAGAACCTGTATAACCAGCCACCGTGCAAAGACAGGTCGACTCAGCCTTCTATCCTCCGTGGATAACTGGACGGTAAAATGAGTAACCTATCGTCATTAGGGCTGAGCAGCAGTAGGCTTAAATGGCGATGTCGACTGTAGACACTATTCTGTATATAACTTCATCGAAACTGCTTGCTTGGGGCTGCCTGTCGACTCATTAAAGATTAATTATTATTCAATGGCTGGCTATTTAGACAGCCGCCCTGTGCACTGTTCTGCGTACATAAAATGAACCGGATGAACTCTCACATTGGCTTTGTCACAATGACAGCGCTGTAAACATCAAAATGTCGTGGCCAATAGTTTTTACGCGGCATCACCCGCCGTAAGATCTATTAGAGGACGGTCAAACAAAGATGGGACGTCGACATGTCACGTCATCGGACGTTTATACTTACACTTGTTCAGTGCCGCGGCTGCCGATTTGGACTAAGTCTGTAGCTTGAGCCGCAGGTTTGCCTAAATCGGCAGATAGGTGACGGAAGCTTCACGGTAGCTGGACCGCAGCTGTGGAACAATCTACCGATTGAACGTATATAGCAGAACACCAGCTTTGAACAGTTTAAACGTTTTTGTTATTAATTATTGTCTCAGTGTAGTTTGCAAGTGTTTTGGAAAATAAACCGTGTCTCTCTCTTTGAGACTGCGGCGCATTGTGACTTCTGTGTTTGATTGCGCCGGTCATAATTACACTTATTTACTTACCGTTACCACTGCCACAGAATGTTGTCTGTGCTGAATCTCGTATAATACCCGGGTGGCGCTAAAAAACGTTCTGAACGTTATTCAGCCGAGTGGTCAAAATGAATCAGCAAAAAACATGTATGTAATGACCAAACATTTTCAAACAGGTTTAGAAATTTTCGCCTAAAACACTTTTGTATTAGCCGCGATACAAACAATATAGTGTTACACGCCATAAAGCAATTTTTGCAAGCGGTTCATCATTTGCGTTGCCGTTCGTACGCAGGCTACGGCAAAACGTCACAGTAGGCCGAATCACTAGTCGACTGATAAACAAAAATGTGCTGAATAGATTCTTTGCCACCGCTGCTAGACGCTTTTCCACTGTTATGTGGCGTTTCTGATTTTGGCTATCTGATGTCGACATCATGCCATTTGTTTGTGATAACATTTTGAAGATTTTTGCGGTTCGCAAATGGTCCATGCCTTCCCTTATAGACAAGTTCTTGCAAGACATCCCAAAGTAAATAATGTAGCGGATTCAAATTTGCTGAATGCGATGTCTATTTGTGTTAACTCAAGAAATCGGGCGTGTTGTGCTGATGAAATTTTGAGTTGCTTAAGCGGCATTCAGTGGTGTCATTAGTGAGGTCGCCGAAATTTATAAGTAGGCCTAAATAAGAGTACATATTGGTCTACAAATTCGCAAAAGAAAAGTTATCTACATGAAGTATACGCGCCGTTATAGTTGCGCAAACTTCGGGACGTTTTTAGCGCCACCCGGTATTTTGAGCGTGGTGTATGTGTAGGCCTATAAGTTACTTGTTTGTTTGTTCACAGAGCGGCCAATGACTGGCGCCGATCTACACTCAGCGATCGTTCGACAAAACATCGCCGACCTTGATCGTGCCCTTGAAACAAAGTAGGTGTATGTTCTCAGTAATAGTAAGGAAAATTGAATAGAAGGAGAAAGAAAAAGCGATTGGGTGTACATCACAATCACCAAATAAGGCCATAAGAACCTGTTCAGAAGAACGGAAGTAACTCCATTGGTAATCTTTAATTCAACAATGACGGTAAACAAAAACAGATAGAAAAATAGCACAGTAACGTAGCAATTTGCACTCAGAGAAACAGTTCTCGCCAGTGTGTGCAAGTAGTATAAAATCTGATAATTTGATAATTGTTGCAATAAATATTTTTATGTTATTTGTTATTATCAGGGAAGCGCCTATCGACGCGTATGACAAGTACGGCTTGAGTCCGCTGATGCAAGCTGCGCAGAAAGGTTACCTGGAGTACGTAATAAACTACCGCTTTACCTTTACCGTTAATGATTGGACCGCAAGTCCGCTTATAGCTGTTAAGGTTGTATTGACTCACTTAAATGTTTACTTTGAGATACGCAGCTAAAGAAAATGTATTTGCGGAAATAAGTTGCCAGACTCAAACTCAATAGCAGTGGTAGGCCCGATGTGATTTTAGTCGTTGGTCTTATCCGATTGCCTGAAAGACGTGTCATATTTAAGCTAAACTATCGAGAGGGGCGTGAAGCCTTGCCTACACTTTCGGTTTCGTTTTTTTTTGTTTTCGTGGCAGTTAGCTAGTCTGCTAAAGCGTGGTTTCCATCCAACGCAGCACACGCAACGCAACAAACCCAGCTGACGCAACGACTGTTTCTATCCTTGCGTTCTGGCTGTTGTTTCAGCTGCGTTTGTGGCGTTCGTTGCGTAGATTGCGTGTGTTGCGTTGCGTTGGGCGAAACCACGCTGAAGTTGCTATACGTGATTATGTTGGCGGCGTCTGAGTACAGGCTGATGCTGGCATCATTCAGCGGACAGCTGAGTGTCGTGAAGGAGCTGTGCTATCACGGCGCCAACAAGCAACTGGCAGACTACAGCGGATCGACAGTGCTGCACTGGGCAACGGATAGCGGCAACGCACAGCTGGTTGAATGGCTAATCGACAACGGAGCAGATATCAATGCCGTCGACGTTAACCGCTGGACACCGCTACTTAGGATTTGTACGCTCCCGATACGCTTCTTTTGGCGTGTTTTCCATCCAACGCAACGTACGCAGCGTACACAAGAAAGTACGTAACGAACGCAAGAGCCAAAACGCAAGGATAAAAGCGGTCATTGTGTCAGCTGCGTTTGTTACGTTGCATCCGTTGCTTTCGCTGCGTTACGTATGCTGCGTGCGTAGCGTTGAATGAAAATCGCGCCTCATTGCGGCTGCCTGCCTACATGTTACAGACTAAGTCTAAAACTGAGCAAAAACTCGCACTTGCATTCGATTTTGGCAGGACATATATAAAGACACCGCCAAAACAGTTTAAGTTTTACATCCGCCTAACAACAATGCCTTACTCTTTTTGTCTGGAGATCAAAATTCCAAATTTCTGGAAAATAGACTGCCAACATTTTGGATTGATTCGCCAATAGAGCAGAATACAGTTAAGTGTTTTAGGTGCCAGTAATTCGCTGGCCGAAAGACAAGAAACAAACGTCAGTGTCACCGGCTATGGTAGTGTTTGGGTTGCTTAGTTTCTTACAAACTTGATAAAACGAAATGATTTACAAGTCGACGTTAGAAAACAAGCAACTGGACTTAATGCCAGTTGCGACGGTTTACGGCCTGTCGTCAGCGAGCAAAAATGTTTTAAAAATCACTCTTGCAACGGTATACTACGCAGAAATTAATTCGATGTGTCAGGACAACAATGGCGTGATGTATAATGTGCAATTAATCTCAGACCGTTGAAAACACGCGGCATCAGATTTATTAGTACGCTGTGTAAAGAAAAAATTAAGTTAGCTTTTTACAATGTTGGGATTTGAGCGATTTTTAAACTACATGATAAAAAATCAATGATAAAAAATCAATTAACATGCACGCGTTTGACAATCGGTCAGTTTGGTCTATTGTGCGAAAATTCAGCAAATGGTAAATTAACGAGTACATAATAGAATGTACATTGAGAGGCACAAAATGCCACAAGGCATTGTTTTTATTTTTGTGGGACCGATTATGAGTAATATTTTTACTAGGCGTACTGTGTTTCAAAATGAACAGCGAAAGAACTTATTTGCTACCTCGCCTCACGTTTGTTGCCGCACTATCTTGTGGAATTTCAATGTTCAAAACGATTGTATTACAGAAGTCGACAATCGCTTCTTTACAGTAAAACAAAATTACTAGACGTGGCATTTTTAACCGTAATATAAGCCTACTAAGTAATCATATCTAGATGCAAGTTGATTTAAAGCTTACTTTTTAACGGCATTATTGTGTTCACAAATGCGTCAATGACTCATAGTTCAGTGCTGGGACAAGCGTTCAACACAATGATCACGCTGATCTCAAAATCAAGCAACGCGTTAACGGGAGTGAGATAATATACTGCGAAAAATGTTTGCTATTTTAAAATAAAATTATCTTCTAATGACTGTTGTGCAGTTAAACATTTACGTTTCGTAAAGTAGTTAAGCCACAGAATTGAAGGCCTATTCATTCCGGCTTTTTCTGCATTTCTGTCCAAATGCGAAAGTTAAATAATTCGGTTCACATTGTCATGGAAAGCGTACGCGATTTACTAACAATGTCGTAACTTAATGAATACAAAAATATACAAACCAAAAAAAACCTTTAAACACAAAATTTTGTTATATGATACTCGAATAAACTAAAACGTGATAAATATTAACAATGCCAACAGTGACTGTTTGTCCGTGTTTGTACAGCGGCGGTTGGTGGCCACACGCAAGTAGCGAGTCAGTTGATACGTGCCGGTGCTGACATGAATATCACTCAGATCAACTCAGCCTGGCCATCCCTTCGTGATTAGACACAGTGAGTAGGCTGCCGCGGCTGACATGAATGTCGTTGACAAGGACGGCAAGACGGCTCTCATGTTGGCTGTTATCAACGGCTTTCAGTCTCTCGTCGAATTACTGCTTCGCAACAATGCAGACGTCTCCGTCACAAACCAGGTATAGGCTAGGGGATAAACCTAGGCCACATACCTATTACAGTAGGCCTGTACTGTAAGCCTGTGTCTGAGGAACTTTTGCTGACCACTCAATAGAAAGTTTCAAATAGCGATCTAGGCTTATAGGGTTAGAAATAGCCTTAGTATTTGAATGACGAAGTTTTGCGACAGCGCAGCGAAATCCTGCACACGCCAATAAAGTAGTTCTCAATGTACGAAGAAATCTATAGGGTGCGGCTAAAATGTAGCCCACTAAATTTTTTCGCTGTTTTCTCAGCAACGGTTTGGAATTTTAATGCAAAATTTTTACTTCTCGCGCGCTATGTTCCTAACGTAGCGAAGAGGAGTATATGAGATTAGTGTAATATTGAGGACCGACCGACCGACCGACGACCGACCTCTGTTCCTGCAAGAGCTTTCCTGGAAGAACTTCAAACGGCCATATCTCCATAACGGTGCTAGATAGACGCATGGTCACAATGAACCACCCATAGAAAGTCGACACCCGGGAGTCAAATGGTCACGTGACCGATGACGTCACGTGACCCCAAAAGGTCAAAGTCGTGACCCCATTATTTTTGAGGCGCGATATCTCCGCAACGATGCGAGATAGACGCATGCGTTGAGGTATAACAAGACAAATGGCAACTAGCGTCATCGACCATTATTGGAAAATTTTTTCCTCTCAGTTCTTTAAATCGGGCAATATTTTATGAACTTCGGGGAGACAATTTCCAATAACGACCTCGACGACAGTTACTATTAGTATAATATTAAACGGGTCTTAATTAGACGACGGGTCTGTAATACAAGCCGAAAGGAACGAAAAAGCTCTTAGAAGAATACAAAAGAAAATGATGCGCGCGAGGAGTACATCAGATAAGTCACAATCTAATAATATTTTTGTACAGCTTTATTTACTAAAATCTTGTACATTTAACTGCCAAGCAAAACATGATTCTGTTGGAAAATGACAAAGTTATAGACTTTTTAACATGACCGCCTACCGATTTTTGAGCATTAAAAATGTTCAAGCTACAACACCGAGTCAATAGCATCGTTGAAACAACACAGTTTAAGGATCATGTGACAAAACTCCATTGCCGTTGTGAATGTTTAAAGTGTCCACCGCCAACTCCAAGCTCTAATACAAGCCTTCAGTCGCTTAATTTGAGAGGTCTTTCACAGCCTTGTCGATCGGTCCTTGTGGCAAGTTGCCCCAGATAACCTGAAACGCTTCCTTGATTTCGGCGATGGTTTTCGGCTTTGTTTTAAGCTTGCAGTAAGCCTCCAACATTCCACCGAACACGTGATAGTCCATTGGGTTTATATTCGGCGAATTTGTACGTCACTGTTCTTTCGTATTGAAATCTGGACAGTTGACCCGCAGCCAGTTCTGTACGCTGCGCGCCGTGTGTGCTAGCGCACCGTCCTGCTGGAAGATGAACCCGATGGGCAGTCGGCGATTGCTTTAAAAGAACGAAAATTTAGTGATAATTTATAAACAAAATAAATTACTGTTTATCAAACGTCACTGTGACGTCATCGGCAATAACGTGGTAACTAGTTTTTGAAAATTAAATAGCATTTTAGCTTGAACATTTTTTGATGCTGAACAATCGGTAGGCGGTCAAGGTAAAAAGTTTAAAACTTTGTTTTTTTAACAGAATCACATTTTCCTTGGCAGTTAAATGTATAAGGCTTTAGTGAATAAAGCTGTAAAATTTCAAGTTAAAATTTTGAACGTCTGCTGAGAAAACAGCGAAAAACTTTAAAGGGCTACTTTTTGCCGCACCCTGTAGAGTAGCATAGCCAGTAGATTTTGTATTAAAAGCAACGTGTGATAGGGCCTATATTTTTATTATCGTGAGGGCACCACTGTCCGTCAACTATTTCATTTAGAGTAGACAGTGTACAAGTGTTTGGCTTAATCGCAAATTCGCGCCTATGACGCCGACGCAACTTGTCTCCGACAGTCGCCGACAGAACTTTGAGTCGCGTCGTCGTCGTAGGTGTAAATTGGCCATAAAACGTACCATAATAACCAATTCTAAAATATTTCACGAATTAAGCTACGATTCACTTTTAGCATTAATGGATCATTCAGTGTTTGAATTGTGAAAAATTAGCTGGGGGTTAACTTTTCGACCGTCGGAGTCCGACCAAAATTTTGACCAAAATTGTATGGATTTTTTATGTATACAGTATATAGCTGACCCCCAGCACATAATTTGACAGTATGTTAGGGGGGTTGAAAAAACAGTTGGGGGTTGAACTCGCTACCCCCCTAGCAATTCAAACACTGATCATATTCAATCAGTTTCCCACCTCATAGTAAGCATTGTGATGTGCAATGGACAATGGTATCCTCTATATTGTCGGTTATGACAATGTTGCAGTTTGGAAAGACAGCTTATAACATGGCCATCGCCATGATTTTCATTAGGCCAGGGCTACAGTTTTTTCCTGCACTGTCCGAATTTGAGAGTTAGGCCTAAAGAATTCGGTTCACGTTGTCACAGAAAGCGTACGCGGTTTACCAAAATGCGCAGTAAGTTAATTAATACAAAAGATAAACAAACCGAAAATATTTTTTTAAAACAGAACATATAACATGGTATAAACTGAAACGTGATAAATCGAATGTTGCAGTTTGGAAAGACAACTTATAACATGGCCATCGCGATGGACAAAATCGTATGTATTGTTTGCTTGAGTATTTTAGTTAGCTATTCTCAGTTCTTAATTGTCATCTCCTGCTGTACATGGAAGGTAGTTTAAACAATATGTGCTCTGTAAATCTACGTTTTGCTTGCTTACTAAATTACGTTACTTATTCTAACGCAGCCGATGACACGCCAAAATTAATGTCTGTAAAAACGAAAAACGAATCGCAAGCTCGGAAAAAACGACTCAGTAAAAGATACTTGAGAAAAATAAGACTTTAGGTTCTTTTAAAAATTGAGAAAAACATACAGTTAAAATCACAGGTTTGCCGTGTATATGGATATCCATGGATATATCCATGTGTGGATATTAAACTTTAGCCATCCTGTGGATATATCCATGGATATTATGCTGTAGCACCTCCTAATTAAATTGAATACTTATGTGCTTTGTCTCTACAATATTTCCTTGTCTGTCGTTCTTACTCTTCATTTTCTCGTTTATTTATGTTGAGTCAAATGAATAATTACCAATGACATCAGCACGTCATTATTTAGTCAGCCAAAATTAATTTATTAGCACTAAAGCAGTATCAAGTCATAATTTTCAGTGTTTTAGTGCTGTTAGTTTAGCAAAATATCTGTTCGTTTGTGAGTTTATTTTTATTTTTGTTATCAATTGGTAAGAAAATTACAAAAGTTTTTTTTCCTGCAGTCCCATATACGCAATGATGACGCTGCTATATCAAATGTACAGTTAACGCCAGGATACAATACGGTAATTCGGCGCACGTGGGTCATGGCTGCAGGCAGCAATATTGCATTCAAAATTGCGGCCAAACCGCTTCATGGTTACTTTTGACAGGCTATAGTAAGTTGCCGTGGCATTGTCTCACGATACCATTCCCGACCCCCAATACATGCTTTATGGACAGGCAGTCGACATATCGTACCCAAGGCTCGACCTAACGGTCGGCCAAAACAGAAGCAATATAATTGTGCAGATTTTTAAGAAAATTGAAAAATACTTAATTATGTTAAATTTTAATGCAAATTTGTGTTTATTTTTTACCTTTATTTATTTTTTCCACAATTTTAGGAAGAAAATGCTTGCGTCTTGTTTTGGGGGAAAATGACGTTCTTGCCGTGTTGTATTTTGTGGAAACTTGTGGGCTATATGTAAGCAAGAGAGGCGTCTGTGGATATGGATATATCCACGGATATCCATGGATATATACATGGATATTCACGGAAAATCTGTGGATATGGATATGGATGGGAAATTTCATATCCACAGCAAGCCTGAAAATTTATCGATCATAACTTGAAAATGGATCATCAGATTTCAGTAATTTTTAGTACAACTATTTTTGATATTAGAGCAAAAAACTTTTACAGTTTACAAAACTATGTAAGGGCAATATTAGTCAACACACGAAAACGGCAAAAATGGTTTTGGGGCGATATCTTGCACCGTTATGGAGATATAGCGTCTCAAAGATAATAGGGTCACGACCTTGACCTTTTGGGGTCACATGACGTCATTGGTCACGTGCCCATTCGATCCGGCATATGCGGTTTCCTATTGGTGGTCCAGTGTAATTATGCGTCTAGCTTGCACGGTTACGGAGATATAAAACCTCAAACTTGCATCACTCCGCCGACGTAATCGTCTGAGTCAAATTTTAAGTCGATTGATTCAAAGGTTTTGGGGCTACGGGTGCCCAAAATCTAGGGTTTCCCATTGACTTTGATAGTCGCCCTTACAACAGTGAAGCGACTGGTTGAAGTCTGCAGCAGAACATTATCAACATTGATATCAACGAATGGAGAATGCATCTGCCTGCCTGTTTTTACACAAATAGTTGATATTCTGAATATTTACGGTCAGCAGTTGCACAAATAAACAATTGGACGAACTGTCAACCAAAATGCTAGAAATTCGGGCAAAATGTGCTAAATGTGTAATATTTTGATCAAATAAGCCTAATAATACTGCATTGAATAAAAATGTAATATTTTGTTTGTTGTGTTTTCCGCAAGTAGTGCAGAAACAGACATTCGGTGAGGCGGGAACATAAGTGATCATTTGATGGCCAGTTGTCTGAAATATTCATACCCAAAATTATTAAAATCTGATAATCTATCTTCAAGGAACGATCGATGATTTGGTGCGTTTTTACGTCTCACAGTGTACAGTAATGCAGTGTGTTCGGAAACATTTTACCTCCCTCTTCTGACGTGTTCTGTAATTTATTTGCCGAAGACTGTCAATTTAAGCGATATGGGCCTATTATACACTGTGTCTCAAAAAAAACATCCCCGACATTTTTGACTGTAACTTTAAAACCAATTATCAGATTTTGATAATTTTTGGTACGAATATTCCTGACACAACTTGCATCAAATAATCATTCAGTTTCCCACTTCACCCAATGTATGCTTCTGCACTACCTAGGGAAATCAGATCAAGCGAACAAAATATGTGTTGAAATAAACAGAAAATCTTTAAAAACATCCCCGATATTATCGATCGTAACTTGAAGAAAGATTAGCACCTTTTAATAATTTTTGGCAGAAATATTTCTGGCACAACTGGCTATTAAATAAGTGTTTTAGTTTCCACTCACCCAACGTCTGCTTTTGCACTACCTGGGGAAATCTAACCAAGCATAAAACGTGTTAAAATGAATGAAAAACGTCGATAAATTCCATCTATCCCAATCTGTGGGCCCCAACAACTGGTCTATTAGAAGTTTTGACTGTTATGCAGCAGTGTGTCTATCAGATAAAGTTTAAGAATGTTTGTAAAGTCAAGAAGCAACTGGTACAGCCTGGATTGGTCTGCAGCAGAACATTATCGATACTGTGAAGAACTCCGCCAAGCCGTCCGTCGGAGTGATGCCGTGCACCCCGGGAGGTAGGCTTTCCGGCACGGCGGAGAAGCAAAATCTTCTTAATTGTTAGATGAAATTCCATAAATAATCCATCATC
>Ga0209367_1006058_pt1 | contig 16751 bp, 13 predicted proteins | sample WorMetLIZISLAND2_FD_187412 | JGI IMG/M metagenome (GOLD analysis project Ga0209367, IMG submission 187412) | Marine gutless worms symbiont microbial communities from Max Planck institute for Marine Microbiology, Germany - Olavius geniculatus... ... | reverse complement strand
TTCTGGTCATATGCCAAAAGAAGGTTTGCAAAATTCAATGGTGTTCCACGAAAAACCTTTCATTTACACCTGAAAGAATGTGAATTTAGATTCAATCATCGAGAGGAAAGCTTATATGATATAATATTTACTCTACTGAGAGAAAATCCTCTCTAAAGTTATCTAGACCCCTCCTAATAGTACGGGATTCACAGGATTTCCAGGATTAACAGGATGTTATAGTTGATTATTTCTTCTCGCTTCTCGTTCCCACGCTCCGGCGTGGGAATGCAGTTAGGCCGCTCCAGCGGCCACGGTGGCTGACGCTGGAGCGTCAAGACCGGGCTTCCCACGCTGGAGCGTGGGAGCCAGAGGCAGGTTGGGCACGGGCCATCCAGCGATGGGGTTTACCGAGGCGTCCATTGATGCGGTTCGCGGTCGGCGGCGACGCAGTTCGGCAATGGTATACCGCGCTCACCGCATCCTACGCCCGACGCGAGGCCCGCGCGGGGGGTTATGTGGGTGTAGGTCAGTGTTATGAGCCAACGTCTATGGGGGGGTTGCAATGGAGTGTCGGTCGCAAAAGCCGGCAAGCGTGGCCTCGTCGAGCGCGAGTCGTGCCATCACTCCGCCTCCTCCACGCACTGCGATGGATCGAGCCAGGTGTTGCGGCCATTTAACATATGAAAACAGTTGATTAATGTCGAAAATACCGCCTCGGGCATTTCCAAGGTAAGCTGCGTCATCGTCGATTACCCGCTCAAAATGTCGCCGAGGTAGGAGCCCCACCCGGGCGAGCGCGTATAAAATTGTGTCGTGTCAAAGCGATAGCCGCGTAGGGCACAATCGTTTGTAGGGTGGGCTGCGCCCACCGGATGAGATTACGGAAACCTGTTGACATCTCGTAGGATGGGCAAAGCAAGTACCCGGCAAGCCGGATTCCAAGGCCGCGGTCTGTCTACGGCGGGTCCCGAACCGCAATGGCCTGGGAGGGTATATAGCGCGCCGCGTGCCCATCGACGGTTGATGGGCACGCTTCGCCTTCCGTATCTCCCGGCAGGGAGCTGCGGTTCGGAAAGCCCTGCACGAAGATCGGCGCTTGAAGCCATTCGGATAGACCGGCTCCGCTTTGCCCATCCTACGGGTTACCCTAATGGTACAGGATTCACGGGATTTCCAGGATTAACAGGATGTTGTAATTGATTATCCAAAAAATAATCCTGTTAATCCTGGTCATCCTGTTAATCTTGTCCTATTAGCGGTCGGCTCTACGATTATGTTAACAGCCCTTAGAGGGTGTTGAAAAAGTCTATCTTTGCGCTTTCGCTCTGCGGGAAAGGATAATGGCAATTTCCTATTCCCTGCATTTTCAAGCACCTGCGACGGTCAGAAATGGCGATCGTTCTCCGGCTCGTGACGGAAATTGCCTTTTCAAACACCCTCTTAGAGGCTGTCTAAAAACCCAGGTACCTGCCAACCGCTTGAACCTAAGATCCCTCCTCCATCGGGACAAGGATTTCTCGCTACGCTCGAAATGACAAAGACGCCAGTTGTGTCATCCCGAAGCGTAGCGAGGGATCTTTATGATTCTTTCTTAGCATTTAAAATCAAGGGGTTTGTTTTTAGACAGCCTCCCAGAGGGAGAGGGAGTGCAACCTGGGGCGCGCCAAACCCACTGCGAGTGGCGATGGTTCCATTTAAACTTTAACCATTACCCCCCACCCAACAGGCCGGCGAGTCCTTCCTCGTCCACGACGGCAATCCCGAGCTCCCGCGCCCTGGTCAGCTTGGAGCCGGGGTCCGCACCGGCGATCAGGTAGTCCGTCTGCCTGGAAACACTGCCGGTCACCTTGGCCCCGCGTGCCTGCAAGGTCGCTTTGATCCGGTCGCGGGGTCGGCTCAGGGTGCCGGTGATGACCACCGTCTTGCCGGTCAGGGGCAATCGGTCGGGCGCCGTAGCAGGGACCGCCGGTGTCTCCCAGCGGATACCGACCTTTAGGAGCCGCTCGATTACCTCCCGGTTGTGGGGCTCGGCGAAGAAGCCGACGATCCGCTCGGCGACGGTTTCCCCGACGCCGGGCACCCGGCTCTCCTTTTTATTTATCAGGTCCTCTACCCCCGCCCGGCTCAGCGCTTCGAGATCGCCGCCGAAGTGGTCAGCCAGGGCCGCGGCTACTTTGGCGTTGACGCCGGGGATCTTCTGTGCCACCAGCCAATCGGCGAGCTCGCCCTCGCCGCCCACTTCAGGAGGGTGTCGTAAAAGGTACGGATCTTCGCCCTTTGACCCCCTCTCCCCAAGCCCCCTCGCTGCGCTCGGGGCAGGCTCTCTCCCGGCCGGGAGAGGGGCTTTTACGACACCTTCTTCGGGGTTGCGGTCGAAAAAATCCAGGATGGCCTCCGCGGTCTTGGGGCCAACGCCCTTTACCCCCCGTTGCCGCACCAGATCCTCGACCCGGACCGCCATCAGCTGCTCCAGCTTCGGAAAGGCATCCGCCAGGGCCTGGGCAGTGGCCTCGCCGACCTCCCGGATGCCCAGCGCAAAGATGAACCGGGCCAGGGTGGTCGATTTGCTCCCCTCGATGGCCTCAAACAGGTTGTCGACCGATTTCTCGCCCATGCGCTCCAAGGCGACGAGCCGGTCGCGTTGTTCCTTCAGGGTATAGATATCCGCGGGGTCCGCGAGCATACCCTTGTCCACCAGCTGCTCGACGAGCTCTTCCCCGAGTCCTTCGATGTCCATGGCCCGCCGCGAGGCGAAGTGCCGGATCGTTTCCTTGCGCTGGGCCGGGCAGTGGAGACCGCCGGTGCAGCGGGCGACGGCCTCTCCCTCGGGTTTCACCACCGGGGAGCCGCACTCCGGGCAGGTCCGGGGGAGCTTGACCAGCTCGGTCCCTGGCGGTCGGCGCTCGGGCAGGACCCGCACCACCTCGGGGATGACGTCGCCGGCGCGGCGGATGTAGACGGTGTCTCCGGCCCGAATATCCTTGCGTCGGACCTCGTCCAGGTTGTGCAGGGTGGCGTTGGAGATGGTGGCGCCGCCCACGAAGACAGGCCGCAAACGAGCTATCGGGGTCACCGCCCCGGTGCGGCCGACATTGAATTCCACCGCCTCGACGGTGGTGAGCGCCTCCTGGGCGGGAAACTTGTAGGCAATCGCCCAGCGCGGGGCGCGGGCGACGAAGCCGAGGGCCTCCTGATCGACCAGGGAATTGACCTTGAACACCACGCCGTCGATGTCGTAGTCGAGGGCATCGCGCCTGGTCTCGATCTCGGCATAAAAAGCGATGCAGGCGTCGCTGCCGTCCAGGACCCGCAGCTCCGGGGAGACCCGCAGTCCCCAGTCTTTCAGCAACACCAGACGCTCGCTGTGGGTCAATGCCGGGGGGCCGTCCCGCACCGCGCCCAGACCGTAGCAGAGCATGGTCAGGGGTCGCTGAGCGGTGATTGCGGGATCGAGCTGCCGCAGGCTGCCGGCTGCGGCGTTGCGGGGATTGGCGAAGGTCTTACCGCCCTCCTCTCGGGCCTGGGCGTTGATGGCCTCGAAGCCGCTCTTGGGCAGAAAGACCTCACCCCGCACCTCCATCAGGGTCGGCCAACCCTCGCCCCGCAGCCGCAGGGGCACGGAGCGGATGGTGCGCACCTGGGCCGTCACGTCTTCACCCCGACGCCCGTCGCCACGGGTGGCCGCCCGGCGCAAGCGTCCCCCTTCAAAGGTCAGACTGATGGCCAGGCCGTCCAGCTTGGGCTCGGCGAGATAGCGGATGCGATCACGCCCCAGCCGCTCGCGCACCCGGCGGTCGAAGGCCCGCAGCTCGGCCGCGTTGAAGGCGTTTTCCAAGGAGAGCATGGGGAGCAGGTGCTCGACCTCGACAAAACCCGCCAGGGGCTCGCCACCCACCCGTCGGGTCGGAGATTCGGGAGTCACCAGCTCCGGATGCTCGGCCTCCAGGTCTCGGAGCGCGCGTAACAGGCGGTCGTACTCGGCGTCCAGGATTTCCGGGTCGTCGAGAACATAATAGCGGTGGTTATGGTGCTCGAGCTCCCGCCGCAGCTCCTCGATACGGGAGCGAACGGCGCGCGGGACGCTCATTGGGGAGTCGGATCGATCAGCCGCCAGGCCATCAGCTCATGGACCCGAGTTCGCAGACGCTCCTCCGACTCGGGCGTGAGCAGCTCCCTGGTCTCGTCGCGGATCTCCGCCTCGAGCGCGGCGGCCAGGCAATGCGCGGTGGTGAGCATCGCCTCCAAACGGGACGGATCATCGGAGGCGCCTTCCACCTGGGAGAACAGGGTCAGACCGGGCGATTCGAACTCGGCCATGGCGCCGAAGGGAAAGGTCCCGGGCTTGACCATGTTGGCCATGCTGAACAGCGGCTGCTCAGTGGACTCGGCATCGGCGTAACGGTGGAATATCTCCATCCCGCCGGGCTCGATTTCGCACCGACTGGCCGCCCGCACGATGGCCTCGCCGTCGAGGGTCCCCTCTTTCGGGGTGATATGGAGCGACAGGAGCAACGGGGTCTCGGGGCGCTCCGGCTCCCGACTATCCGATGCCGCCGGCGGTTGCAGCTCGATCTCCGGCTGGTCCGGCTGGTCCGGCGGCAATGGCGATTCGGACCACTCGCGCGCGTCGTCACCCGCGGCCATGCCGTCAACCTTATCGCCCGTCTCATCGGCCCAGGTGTCGAGCCGGGGCTCGTGCTTGTCATCGTCCAGCCCCGCTTCCTCATAAAACTCGTCCTCATCGGAACGATCCCGCTGCCGTTCCCAGAGATAGAGTCCGCCCAGCACCAGACCACCGGCGACGACCAGCAGCAAACGAAGCGTATCGGCATCCATTCGAGACCCCTTCGACCTGAGGAAATGGACAGGATGATGGATAAGTATAATCCCACAAACGGTTTGCAATCACGTTATACGACCATTGCGGGTAACCTGGTTTGCTGGGTCGAGTCCCTCGACCCAGCCTACCGCTGGAGGGAGGGGGTCGCAAAAGCCCCTGGCTGGGAGCGCCGCCTTCCAGGCGGCAGGCATCGCCGAGGCACCGATCCGGGGGTACCGCCTTGCTCTCCCGTCGGCCGGTACCTGCGGATGTCGGCAAGATGCCGGCGCTCCCAGGGAGTAGGCGTAGGCTGGGTTGAGGAACGAGATCGATGAGATGCGACGACCTGCAAAGCTGGCTGCGTTGGCAGGAGACCCTGCACCCGAGCAGTATCGAGCTCGGGCTGGAACGTGTCGCGGCGGTCTGGCCCCGACTGCAAGGCGACCCGCCGGCTTTCCCCGTCATCACCATCGCCGGCACCAACGGCAAGGGTTCCTGCGCCGCTATGCTCGAGTCCATCTACCGTGCCGCCGGCTACCGCACTGCCTGTTACACCTCTCCTCATCTGCTGCGCTACAACGAACGCATCCGCCTGAACGGACAGGCAATCCGGAACTCTCCCCTGTGCGCCGCCTTCGAGCGCGTCGATCAGGCGCGCGGGGCCTCGACCCTGACCTATTTCGAGTTCGGCACCCTGGCGGCCCTGGATCTATTCGTCCGCGCCCGACCGGACGTCGCGATTTTGGAGGTAGGTCTCGGCGGACGGTTGGACGCGGTCAATATCCTGGACCCGGACGTTGCGGTAGTGACGACTATCGGCCTGGACCACACCGCATGGCTCGGTGACACCCCGGACCGGATTGCCGCGGAGAAGGCCGGCATTTTCCGGCTCCACCGGCCTGCCGTCGTGGGGCATCGCGCACCCGCCGGGACATTGCTCGAGCGGTCCGAAAGGCTCGGCTGCGATCTGTTCGTCCTCGGCCGCGATTTCGACTGGGAAGGTGAAGGGCCTACCTGGCGCTGGTCGGGCCCTGAGCGCGTGCTGACCGATCTGCCCGCGCCCGCTCTGCGTGGAATGTTCCAACGTGACAATGCCGCCACTGTCCTGATGACGGTGGCCTGCCTGAACCCGCGTCTACCGGTGGCGGTTCCGCACCTGGGTCTCGGTCTGCAGCAGACATGCCTGCAGGGACGCTTCCAGATCGTGCCGGGCGCGGTGACCTGGCTCCTGGATATCGCCCACAACGCCCAGGCGGCCGCAATGTTGGCGAGCAACCTCCGCGCCTTCGCTTGCCCAGGTCGCGTGCACGCGGTGCTCGGGGTCCTGCGGGACAAGGACCCGCGGGCCATTGCCGAGCCCCTGGTCGGGCAGGTCGATGACTGGTACCTTGGGCACAGCACGGATCGCCGGGCCCTGTCTGCCGCCGACCTGCGCGCGGCATTGGCGGGCCTGGCGGCGGAGCGGGCGCTGCACGCATGCGGGGACATTACCGAGACGCTCCGGACCGCGGCGGGCAAGGCCCAGGCAGGCGATTGCATCCTGGCATTCGGGTCCTTCACCACCGTCGAGGCAGCCCTGCGGTACACCCACGGCGCGGCGACATCCTGATATAATCTCTTACCTGCCATCCGGCAGTGCCGGCCCCCTGAACATTTCACTCGGTTGCAGTGCCGTTGCGGGAAGGCTTATGCGGGAAAAAGCGAAACGACGTTTGATAGGTGCAGCGGTCATCGTCGCGCTGCTGGTGATCTTTCTTCCCATGCTCCTGGAGGAGGATATCTCGGATCCGGTCTCGGAGCAGGAGATGACGATTCCGCCACCGCCGGACTTCGACCAGGGTTATGCTGCCCCTGTGTCGGAACCCCCGGTCGAGCCCTCCGTGTCCACATTCCCCGAGTACGGGGACCCGCTGCAGGAGACTCCGTCGTTGCTGCAGGAACTCCCCCCACCGGAGTTCTTCGAAACACCCGCAACAACGAGGTCCGGGCCCATATCCGAGCCGGCCCTCGCCCCGGTCGAGAAAACACCGCCCCCGGTCAGGCCGAGACCGACACCCAAGGCGGTCTCGACCCCCAAACCGAGAACGCCGCCCGCGACCAGACCGAAGCCGGTATCCAAAGCGGCGGCTCCCAGACCGAAAGCGCCGCCCGCGGCCAGGCCGAAGTCGGCCCCCAAACCGGCACCCCCGCGACCCTCGGCTCCGGCCCGAGCATCCGCGGGCCCCTCCTCCTGGGTCATCCAGGTGGCCAGCCTGCGGGAGTACGCACGTGCCGACGCCTTGGTGCAGGATTTGCGCGTCAAGGGATTTCCCGCCTATATCCAGGAAGCACGGGTGAAGCGGAAGGTGTGGTACCGCATCCGCATCGGCCCGGAATTGACGCGCAAACGCATCGAGTCGATGGCCGCTTCCCTGCGCAGGAAAACCGGGCTGAAGGGCCGGATTCAGCGTTACCCCTGAGAGGCGGACATGCAGCAAACCGGCATAGTCTGGGTCGATTACGCCATCATCGGAATCATTGCCCTGTCCACGCTCATCGGAGTCGTGCGTGGATTCCTGCGCGAAGTGTTCTCTTTCGTCATCTGGCTCGTTGCATTCTTTGTCGCCTGGACCTTCCACAAGGAGCTTGCCGGTGCGTTCGCGCATTGGATCACCAGCTCCCATCTCCGAGACGTCGCCGCCTTGCTGATCCTGGTCCTCGGGGTGCTGATCCTCGGGGCGATCTTAGGCAGCCTGCTTTCCATGCTGTTGAAGAAGAAGGGGCTTATTATCGGGAATCGCGTCCTGGGAGGAGTATTCGGTGCGGCCAGGGGGGCGATCCTGGTCGCAATGGCGGTCTACCTCGGGTTGCTCACGCCCTGGCCGGAAGAAGACTGGTGGCGACAAGCGTCCCTTATCGACCACTTCCAGGTCCTGGCCGAGTGGATCCTGGAGCGGATCTCGGCGCAGGTGACGGACCGGCTGAAGGAGCTGTAGCGCGCGCCGAGCCCGGCCCCGTCGAAGCCGGTGATGCAGCGGTGCGAGCGATGGCGGATTGCGTCCATTTGCGTTGATTTGCGGCTGAATCTCCCCTAAGAATCCTGCGCGTTCGATGTTATCGGCCATTGAGAGCATCCGTACCGGATTTTCCGTCTCGATGCACGTCGCCTGCATCCGATAGAGGTACCTCATGTGCGGCATCGTCGGCATCGTCGGCCAGGGGCCGATCAACCAATCCCTGTATGACGCCTTGCTGGTCCTGCAACACCGCGGACAAGACGCCGCCGGTATCGTCACCAGCGAAGGCGAGAAGCTCCATCTGCGCAAAGACAACGGCCTGGTTCGGGACGTCTTCCGCACCGAACACATGATCCATCTGCGGGGTAACATGGGCCTGGGGCACGTGCGCTATCCCACGGCGGGCCTGGCGGGCAGCGCGGAGGCCCAACCCTTCTATACCAATTCCCCGTATGGAATCGCCCTAGCCCACAACGGCAACCTCATCAATGCCGAGGCACTCCGGCACGATCTCTACGCCGAGGATCTGCGCCACCTGAACACCGAATCGGACTCGGAGGTCCTGCTCAACACCTTCGCCCACGAGCTGCAGCTTCAGGGCAAGCTGCAGATCGACGAGCGGGATATCTTCGATGCCGTGGCGGGGGTCCATCGGCGCTGCCGCGGGGGCTACGCGGCAGTCCTGATGATTCCGGGGTTCGGCGTCTGCGGCTTCCGCGATCCCCACGGCATCCGCCCCATGGTCTACGGTAGGTGCGAGACCGACGCGGGGGTCGAATACATGATCGCCTCCGAGAGCGTGGCCCTGGACACCCTGGGTTTTGAGCTCATCGCGGACATCGCGCCGGGCGAGGCGGTATTCATCCACGCCGACGGCCGGCCGTACAGAAAACAATGCGCAGAACAGCCGGTACTCTCGCCCTGCATCTTCGAGTTCGTCTATTTTGCGCGGCCCGACTCCATCATCGACAACATCTCGGTCCACCGGGCGCGCCTGAGAATGGGAAAAAAGCTGGCCGCGAAGATCAGGCGCGAGTGGCAGGACCATGACATCGATGTGGTCATCCCCGTACCCGAGACCAGCCGTACCGCCGCCCTGCAGGTCGCCGACGGGCTGGACATCGACTTCGCGGAGGGCTTCATCAAGAACCGTTACATCGGGCGTACCTTCATCATGCCGGGTCAGAAAGTACGCAGGAAATCCGTGCGCCAGAAGCTCAACGCCATTGATCTGGAGTTCCGCAAAAAGAACGTACTGCTGGTGGACGACTCCATCGTCCGGGGGACCACGTCCCGGCAGATCATCCAGATGGCGCGGGACGCGGGCGCCCGACGGGTCTACTTCGCCTCCGCGGCCCCACCGGTGCGTTATCCCAATGTCTACGGCATCGACATGCCCACTGCGAGCGAACTCATCGCCCACGGCCGTTCCGAGGACGAGATCTGCCGCCTGCTCCAGGCGGACGGTCTCATCTTCCAGGACCTGGACGACCTGATCCAGGCGGTCCAGAAGAAGAACAAGAGCGACGTGGACCGCTTCGATACCTCGGTATTCGACGGCGAATACGTGACCGGAGGTGTCACCGCTCGGTATCTCGACCGGCTCGAGCGGAACCGCAACGACAGTGTCAGGGAATCCGGCCCCCTAACCAGCGAAACGGTCATCGAGCTCTACAATACGGTCTGATTCCAGGCCCATCCCGCAGTTGTCAGGGGGCAGTTGTCAGTCAGTTATCAATTGATAAGCGGCGCGTCCATGCGCCGCTTATCACTGGCGACTTGACGTGGTGTTCCATGAGGATGCCAGTCGTATCCGCAGGGGGAACGCACCAGCGATCATGACCGCGATCCGGGGCAAGGTGACCCTCGAGAGCATGATCCACTCGGACGGCTGGAGAGATTCTAATGGGCTGGTGGATATGGGCGACCAAAAACATCTCCATATGCGTCACGGTAAGCATGAATTTGCCCGCGGTAAGTGCCACATCAACGGCATTGAATCATTCTGGTCATATGCAAAACGAAGGCTTGCAAAGTTCAATGGTATTCCACGGCGAACCTTTTCTCTTCATCTCAAGGAATGTGAATTCAGGTTTGATCATCGAGCAAGAAACGGAGCTATAATCCGGTGAGATCTGACAGCATCCGCGTACCGGAGGTTTCGGCGCCTTGGCACAAGATCAAGCTACCCTGCGATCAGACAGCCTGGTGCTTTACAAGGTTCGGCCCGCGCGCGTCCTGGCACTCGGCGATAAGATCGATATCGAGCTCGAGGCCGGACAGATCAAGCGAGTACGACCCAAGGATGTCAGGCTGTTGCACCCCGGACCCCTACACAGCCTGGCCGATCTCGGTCCGCGGGAAGGCGAGCTCACCGAGACCTGGGAGCTTCTGGAGGGGGGCGAAACCGATTTGGGCGAGCTCGCCGAGCTGATGTTCGGCGAATTCTCTCCGGCAACGGCCTGGGCCGCCTGGCAGTTGGTAGCGGAAGGGCTTTACTTCGAAGGCATGCCGGAGGTGGTGCGGGTCCGAACGCACCAAGAGGTGGCGCACGACCAAGCCAGGCGGGAAGCCAAGGCCACCGCCGAGCGCAGTTGGAATGAATTTCTGGAACGATTGCGGCAGGCCCGGCCGATACCGCAGGATGCGGAACGCCTGCAGGAAGTGGTGCGTCTGGCCCTGGGTGAGACCGCCGGCAGCCGCATTCTCCAGGCCCTGGGTTACCAGGAGACGATGCAGAACGCGCATCGTGCCCTGATCCGGGTCGGCTATTGGCCCCAGGATTATAACCCCCATCCGGGACGAAGCCGGTTGCCGGTGGCCGATCCGGAGCTGCCGGTGCCGGACCTCTTGCATGAGGAACGTCTCGATCTGACCCATCTGCCCACCTATGCCATCGACGATGAAGGCAACCAGGATCCGGATGACGCCCTGAGCCTGGACGGCGATCGGATCTGGGTGCATGTTGCCGATGTAGCCGCCCTGGTGGCGCCGGATAGTGATCCGGAACGTGAGGCCCGGGCTCGGGGCGCCAACCAGTACCTGCCCGAACGGACAGTCGGGATGTTGCCCCAAGCGGTGACGGAACGCCTGGGGCTCGGTCTTCAATCCATCTCTCCCGCCCTATCTTTCGGCTTCCGATGCGGGGAGGACGGCGAGCCGACGGATATCGAGATCCGGGCCACCCTGGTACGGGTCGAACGGTTGACGTATGAGACGGCCGAGCAACGGCTCTCGGAGCCGCCTTTTGCCCAACTGAATGTCCTGGCCGAGCGTTTTCGCGCGCGCCGCGCCGCGCGGAACGCCGCCGCTATCGAGCTGCCCGAGGTCAGCGTGCGGGTCCGCGACGGCGAGGTGAGCATCCGCGCCCTGCCGAGACTGCGCAGCCGCCTCCTGGTAACGGACGCCATGCTCATGGCCGGCGAGGCCGCGGCCGGATTCTGCCTGGAACGGGAGATTCCGATCCCGTTTGCGACCCAGGCAGCGCCGGACAAGGTCGAGCAGCCTGCCGACCTGGCAGCTATGTATGCCTACCGTCGGCGTTTCAAGCCGACGCGGCTCACCAGCGACCCGGAGCCCCACTTCGGCCTGGGGCTGACCCGCTACACCCGGACGACAAGTCCGTTGCGTCGTTACTCGGATCTATTGGTGCATCAGCAGATTCGGGCCTGGCTGGCCGGCAACGAGCTGCTCGATACCCGGCAGGTCACCAAGCGCACCGCCGAGGCGGAGACGGCCGCCGCCACCGTGCGGCGTACCGAGCGGCTCTCCAATCAACACTGGAAGCTGGTCTACCTGCGCGCCAATTTACAGTGGCGGGGGGAGGGGGTGCTGGTCGATAAGGGTGAGCACAAGGCCGTGGTGTTGATTCCGAAGCTTGCCATGGAAGCGCGGGTGAGGCTACGCGGGGATCCCGCGCTGAACAGCCGGGTCCGGCTGACACCGCAGGAGGTCGATCTGCCCGAACAGACCTGCTACTTCCGGGTCTACGAATAGCATGGAGCATGCGCGCGAGGGCGCACCGGCCCCCGTTCTCAGCACGCGTGAGCGATCCCCCTAACCAAATGCTAAGCGTTACAAAAAGCTAACTCGCTTTTCTAAAAACTCTGTACAATCTACGAAGATTTGGGGAGAATGCCGAGCAGCGTCGGCGCAGGATGCCCGAGTTGCGCGGGACACCGTAAGCTCTCATCAGGCAATCCAGCGGCGGACCGCTCCCGTGTCCACATGTACGAAGCCGGAGCCGGGGTAGAAGCCGACACCGCCTTGGCTCAATGAGATAGCGGAATCGCGCACCCACCGGGCGGAAGTGCCGGGAAAGCGGATGTCCACCGCCTTACCTTGCATGTGCAGGCTGTTGCGCGCGACCCGCCGGGAAGTCCTGCGCAACATGGCGTTCGTGCGCGGCGAACGATAAGCGCTGAGGATCTCGATCGGTGCCCGGGGATGGCCGAGACGTCACTTGAGGTCGTACAGCAGGTCGAACAGCCGGGGGTCCACCGCGACCACGTCATCGGTGCGGAAGTCGCGCATGAAATTGTTCAGCGTTGCAACCCATCGCGTTAATAGAAGTCGCCGATACGGTAGACGACTTCGACCTTCTCGCCCGTGTGGCAATGGTGGAAAGAAAGGCTACGTGGTCGGTCGCTCTGTCTTTTCGCGAGTGCCGGCATCGCGGCAGCGGACAACGCAAGTCCGAGGAAGTGTCGTCGATTCATAACTTTCCACCCGCTGATGGATGTGACTGCGAGGCGATTATAGAAGTGAAAATCTGAAATGCAAGCGGCATGAGGTACGCACTGGAGGTCATCGCTCGAGAGCGCTGTTTCAGTGGTTTTCTGGGGCTGGTGCGCTATCGGCTGCGGCATAGTCTTTTCGCGGGCGGTTGGAGCCCGATCATTGAACGTGAGCGTATGGAGTATCTGAGCTCAGCGGCGGCGATTCTTTTCGATGCGATGCGCGACCGGATCGTCATGGTGGAGCAGTTTCGTATCGGCGCGCTGGAACACGGGCAGGGGGCCTGGACCCTGGAGCCGGTGGGTGGCGTCCTGAAAGCGGGTGAGGATGCGCGCGAGGTGGTGCGACGGGAGGCCATGGAAGAGGCGGGGTGTAAGGTGTTGGACCTGGAGCCGATTGGGGCCTACCATGTCAGCCCGGGCACCTCGGCGGACAGGATTCGGCTCTTCTGCGGGCATGTCGATGCGCCGCCGGCAGGGGGCATTCACGGGTTGCGTGAGGAAGGTGAGGATACCCGGGTAATTGTAATGGATACGGAGCAGGCGATAAGAGAGCTTTATTCCGGAAGAATCGACACCGCCGTGGCGATCATCGCAATCCAATGGCTTGCGATGAACAGAGAGCGATTGCGGGGCAAGTGGGGTCGCGAATGCCCGGCCGGTGAGGATACGAGCCGGCAATAAGGATGCGAAAGCGATGCCGAATTCCTGAGCATCAAGGTTATCGAGAGCGAACTGATGAAAAATGTAATCCCCGGATTGTTGCTCGTGCTGATCGGGATTCCCCTTCCGTGCAGCGGTGATCTCTATAAATATCTGGACGCGGACGGCAAGCCTTATTTCACCGATGCACCGCTCAAGAGCAGCAAGTACCATCTGGAGTGGAAACGTGCTGAGAGTAAGCTTATCGAGGAGAGCAACAACAGATTCATCGTCTTCCGACGCCGGCTTCCGGTTCCATCGAATGAGCTTCCGGCTATGTCGAAGAAGCTTGCGGTCAGGCGCAATCGGTACGCCGCCTTGATCAAACGTACCGCACGCCGGTTCAAGCTCCAGCCGGAATTGCTCCACGCCGTCATACGCGCCGAGTCGGCCTATAATCCAACAGCTGTCTCCCCCGCGGGGGCAATCGGATTGATGCAGCTCATGCCGGCCACCGCGGCCAGATATAAGGTGTCCGATCCCTACGATCCGACCGAAAACGTACGCGGAGGTGCGCAGTATCTCCGTTTTCTGCTCAAGATGTTCGGAAACAATCTACGCCTGGCCCTGGCCGGATACAATGCCGGGGAGAATGCCGTCGTCAAGTACGGTAACCAGATCCCTCCTTATCCGGAGACGCAGCAATACGTCCGCAAGGTAGTGCAATTTCTGTGGGCCGAACGCGCGATGGCGAAGCGCTGATCGGGTCTTCTCTTCCGTTCATGGTTCTCCCTTTTTCGGAAGATTTATACGCGCTTGCCTCGGAAAGGTCGTTGCTCCGTCAGGTGTCGGAGATCCGGTCATAATAACGTGCCCGGTAGAGCAGGCGCGGATGTTCGCCGTCCTCGAATCCGGTCCGGGTGTGCAGCGTGTTGTTGGTCACCAACCCCCAACCGGCCTCCAACCTGGCCGAGAAGTGCCAGGCGGTCCTTGCATGCAGGATCTCCTTGAGGCAGGAGACGGCCTCGGCCGTAAGGGGATCGTCCCGCCAACGAATGCTGCGTGTCCGGTCTGTGTAGCGCATGTGCAGATGACCCGCCGGGTGCACCGAGAAGACGGGTCCGGGGCAGTCCGGACGCAGCTCCTTCCCGTTCACTCTGTTGGCCGGGATGGTCATCGCCCGCGGGTGCATGAGGGCGCGGACGAATTCCGGGTTCCGATCGCGCAGCAATAGATACGCGATCTCCTGGTCCAGCAGGTGGTTCTCGCCACCGGTCACCGCCGGCCGGACACAGTGCAGCAACATCCCGCAGATCCGGTGGTCCGGGAGATTGTAGTAGCCGTCGGTATGCCATGCGATCGGGCGGTTGCTGTAGGGGATATAGCTCCGGTGCAGGGTGTCGGATCGGACCCTCAATGCGCTGATGGCGTCCCGGTCCGCGCCCAGGTTGTGATCCAGGCGTATCAGGCCGAGCCGGGCGCCGAGCCGGCGTGGGATCTCCTTGTCCGAATCGGCGCCGCCGGGACTCGCGTAGATCGCCATGTTGGCGCGACGGCAACGGGACCGCAGGGCTGCGGCCTCGACGGATGTCAGCCGGCGCGGATCGCGGATCTCTACGACCAGGTCTTCGAGCCGGGCCGGGTACTCATCGAGCTTGCGCTCCCGCCACAGCGCATAGTCCTGGGGTCGATCGGGATCGAAGGGGGAGGTATCCATATTGAAAAGGAATTTATACGCACTCACCCTGACACGAGGTACTACGACCCTGGCTCCGGACGCGTGTACTGCTCCAGGATCCGGTCGTATTGGTCGAACCCGACGATATGGCGGATGGCGGCGAAGTCGACGCTTCTCCGAGGCAAGTCTCCTGTCGCGAGCCCGCGCAGGGTTTCCTGCATGGCATAGACCGCGCTGTTGAGCAGGGCCAGCGGATAGGCGGCGATCCGGTAGCCGATCTCCCCGAGACGCTGCGGCGACAGCACCGGAGTGACGCCCCCCGCCAGCATGTTGGCCATCTTAGGGCCTGGGACCTGGGTGCAGAAGTCGATCATCTCGGCCTCGTCCCGGGGCGCCTCCAGGAACAGGATGTCCGCGCCCAGATCGGCGAATGCCTGCATGCGCCACAGGGCCTCGGCAAGGCCGTCGGTGGCGCGGGCGTCGGTGCGGGCCATGATGAGGATGTCCGCCCCCTGCTCTCTGGCATCCACGGCCGCCTTGATGCGGGCCAGGGCCTCGGGGCGTTGCACGATTTCCTTGCCGCGGGTGTGGCCGCAGCGCTTGGGGGCGAGCTGGTCTTCGATCATGATGGCAGCGAACCCGGCGTCGGCATAACCCTGCACGGTGCGCCGAACGTTGGCGGGGTTGCCGTAGCCGGTGTCGCCGTCGCCGATGACGGGGAAGGAGACGGCATCCAGGATGCCGCGCCCCTGATCGAGCATTTCAGCATAGGAGATGAGGCCGGTATCCGGCAGGGCCAATCGCGCCGCCGCCACGGCGAAGCCGCTCATGAAGGTCAGGGGAAAACCGGCCTGCTCGATGAGTTTTGCCGAAAGAGCGTCGAAGCAGCAGGGCATGAGCAGCAGATCAGGACCCGCGAGGAGTTGCCGCAGCCGGTCGGTGGAGGTGTTCATGTTAAGTGGGCTGCCGGGAATCGGGAGCTTGCCCTACCCATAAAAAAGGGCGGCAACAACCGCCCTTTCCTTTTGTCAGGTTCGCTTGGCCGGCATCAACCTTTGGTCCAGTTGCCGAAGTTGTCGGTGGTCTTGTCTTCGCCATCGGAATAACCGGCCTCGTAGGCCTCGGTCAGTCGCTGCTCTTCACGCTTGGGGTTCTGCAGGAATCCGCACTGCCAGCCCTGGATGTACTCGTCGTCGACACCCAGCTGCTCCATCTTGGTCACGGCGTCGTAGTAAAACTGATTCATATCCGATCTCCGAGTATTGTTGATGTTCGGGCCTTAAGACCCTTGCGTCTACAGTGTCCGCCCCCGCAGGATGCTCGCCGACCCGGTGGTGACAGCCAACCCGCATGTCTCTCACAAAGCGACAGTCCTGCCGCAACCGCGGCAGCCGACTACCAGGTCGCGGAAAAACCATAAGAATACTTCGTTTTTCTAATGTCTGCCAGTAGATGTGGTGAGCGCCTGCCTGCCGTCCCAGGGTCCTGTCTGTCATCTCATAGACCTGTTTGCTGTCCTATAGACGGGACAGGCAGGAGAGGCAGGCAGCGAACCGCATCGAAAGGGAAACTACGAATCCTGCCAATCCGGTGAGGGGAATTATGAAGAGGTTGGTAAGAGTACTCACTAGCTGAGGCCGTGGACCAAATTGGCCAGAAAAAACGAGTCTATAATCTCGCGGGGCTCGACACCTAGCATCAGCCGACCGCCGTATCGATGATATAGAGACATTGACTAAAGGGCACCTTGCAAAATAGCCTGCCTAGCAGTCTAACTGCGGGAAAACTCGGGCCAGTCCAAAGATAAACGCTCAGATGATGGGGGAAGCATGGGCCAGCGCAGCTTCTTTGACATAGAGAACCGGTTACAGCGTATCAGCAAGTTAGGCGACCCGTTG
>Ga0209367_1006057_pt1 | contig 16753 bp, 12 predicted proteins | sample WorMetLIZISLAND2_FD_187412 | JGI IMG/M metagenome (GOLD analysis project Ga0209367, IMG submission 187412) | Marine gutless worms symbiont microbial communities from Max Planck institute for Marine Microbiology, Germany - Olavius geniculatus... ... | reverse complement strand
ACTGTGGGGGGTTCCTGTCCCAAACACGAGTTGGCCGGTCGACTCCACGTCACGAGCTATTAATAGGCTTTTGATTGATTGTCGGGCTCGGGACTGTGCGGCGCGCGAGATCAGAGTAACGTAACGGTGCAGCCCGGTCGTCACAGCTTGGATCAGAGACCCGGCCGGCCCGGGCGCCCGCTTATTGTTGCGTATGATTATGGCGCCAATATTGCGCGCTGCGACCAGCGACTTGCGACCGATGACCGCTCACGTAACGTACGAGACCCATTGGGTGAGAGCGGCGAGCAGCTACTTATTGCGCCCCCGAGCTGCTGAGATATTTTCGTTCTCAAATTAACAAAAGTTTTCTGCATGTTAATTATAGTTTTTTTAGTTTAAATTTTCGCGGAACATTAAATTTCAGTATCTCAAAAAGAATGTTTATTTTATATGGTTCTAACTCAATTTTAGTTTAACATATGCAGCGATTGCGCTACTTAACAACATTGTGTCCAGGTGACAAATTAACAACTTCATAAAATAGTCATTTTTACTGTTTTTCGCGGTTTTGTTAAATATAAGAACCAGAGTGTCACACTGATTGCCTAGACGAATGTTTCAACGTTTTACGCCAAAAGTGAAAACTTATTTTACAAATTTTTTCATTGACTTGCATCGCATAAATCTCATTTTCGCTCGTTCTTTTGCTGTAAATAATTTTCGTTTCAAGTTTATTCTGGTGGTTGTAATTTTTATTTCATTTTATTTTCGGCTTACATGCCAGATGTTCAGAGGCGTTTTAAAGCATTATACGCTATGTACATTTCTGTTTTATTAACTTGCTTACCCTAGTCGAATAATTCTAGTTCGCGTTCTCATATAACAAAGACCAATGTTTTTCGTTTTCGTTGTCGCTTTAGTTAACTTACTAAAATATCTCTGACTCACAGTGTGATTATTCGCGGTCGCTAATGCAAGTATTACAGTCGCACAAGGCAATTTCATTTAGCACTAAGCTGCAGAGCTGACGCGCATCCTAATATTGTTCGGCGGTACATCGAGTAGACTGCATCTGCTACAAGCAATACGTCATTTCTGATTGAGAACAGGGGCTCACGCCGTAGGTCAGGACTGCATTAGTGCCAATGGAATGGTCTGAAGATAGGAAAAAAACTGGATCGTTGAAAGTGATAAAAATATTTCCCATAAAATCAATCAACTAATCTATCAAACGGTAAATTTGTAGATCGCTCCTTAAACAAAGTTTCCAGAGACGTTTGTCACCTGTAGGCACGATCGAAAAGCCACGCCTTAAAATCTAATTTAAAACGTTGTCTACTGATGTCACAGTTTTTCAGTTCAGACGCACGTAAACTGTTTCATGACGTTGCCAACCTGCCACTGAATGGTGTTATCTTTATTGGGTTACGACATACAATAATAGAGAAAGCCAAATTTTTACCCCTCTCTCCAAAAATGTTCTTAAATAATATTAATTATTAATTTATGAGTGTGACTATATTATTTAAACATAATAATCACCAGTTAAAAGGCGTACAGTTGGGATGCTAAAAATGCAGAACCGTAAAATGCAAGACTGGAAAATGGCGGACGAAAGTGCAGGGCTGGAAAATGAAAGACAGGAAAATAACAGATTTGAAAATGGCTTAATACTGTTTTGATAACACAGATCTATTTCTGTGACTGCTTCGCCGGTTACACGCTGGAGAGCACAGTTTGACCCTATCTATATTTTGCCATAATGCTTGTAATATTGTGGATGAGCTAAGACACTGTTTGTATTTTAAGTTTGTTTGGACTGCATATGCTATTGTATTAAACGTATGTAAATTGGAATTTTTAACTGCGGCATGTAATTTTGACACAATGTTTGTTAATATGCGTGATCCATAACACTGTTTTTTTTTTATTTTAAGTGTGCTAGACTGTATACGAGTATGTTCATGTCATAAACACGTGTAAATTTTAAAAATGAATACTAACATATATTTTCGCCATATTGCTTGTGATATGGTGCATGAGCTATGACACTGTATGTTAACTTTGTGCTAGACTGCTAAGCCATCGTGCTAAACGTATGCATGTTTTAACTTAGGCCCTAATGTTTTGACAGCTACCCTAATTACCTGTGTCTTTCGGACTCTAACACCCATCGCCAGTCCGTCAAATTCTAGCCCTGCACTTTCCAGTCTTACACTTTCGTCCGATATTTTCCAGTTTTGCATTTTTAGCCCTGCATTTTTGTCCATCATTTTCCAGTCTTGCATTTTTCATCCCTGCACTTTCGTCCGATATTATTTAGTCTTGCATTTTCCATCCCCGTGATTTCTTTGGTCCGTCATTTTCCAGTCCTGCATTTTCAGGCGACCCTACAAAACTGTACGGGTAGCCTGAAAATGCGACATATTCTATTCAGACGTTAAGTTATAATCTAGTAAAAATGTTCAATTATTAGAAACATGATGGAATTTTCTTATAAACGACAAAATCTTCGTAGCACCGTATTCAACTGTATATTGATGAGATTACGCCATTACGGTTCACCGTAGCACAGAGTCTAAATTCGACGCCACCGTTTGATGGCACGATTGATAAAATGTTGACATCAGTCATTCCAAATGCGACTGCAAAAAAGAAAATTTACCGGAAACAGCAAAAATGAATGTGACCGATGAAAGCTCGTGACGAAAAGCAAATCGGCCTGCGTGAAGACGAAATTGGAAATACCGCATTGAAAACATGCTTACTTGGCAGCATGCTGCATGCCTGTCAAACGTGGTCACGGACAAATAAATGCAAGCGAAAAATTGTCGTATTGGAAAGAAAGTACTATCGGAATATTCTACAGATAAGCCAATTCGTAAGAATCACAAACGGGGAAGTGTACCAAAAAATTTAAACGAAAACGAGTCATTTGCAAGTAGTAACTCGGATAAAGTTTTAGCTATACAGAATGTCAGAGGATCGAAAAATAAAGACGCTAGTAGGCCTACTTGGCATCACTGTAGGCAAAACAAAAAGACGTGGCCTCGCAGAGATGACGTTCTCGAATGAGGCCGAGCAAGTCTTCATAGACGCAGTCCCGCAGCGATTAACAGAAGCAAATGGCGACTAATTGTGCGAGAGCATCAGTCATCTAAAAACGCTGAGCCCATGATCACTGAGTGATGATGGTGATAATAATAATGATGATAAACTGTAACTGTAATTTGTTGAACATGCTGCTGATATTATTTCAGGCGCAGGTTGCTTGATGCCATGTAGACCTATAAAATTTTCTGAATTACAGCGAAGGCGCTTGCACCAAAATTAGTAGATAATTTCGTCATTTGACGTCGTATAATAGGACTGCAAAATTAGCCGCAACAAGCTGCCGTGACAGAATGTAACCAGAAGACGTTAATTATTGTCTAGTCTCCCTGATTGCATTCCACAGTTCCGCGTAAATCAGGTCGCTCCAAATTACCTGCCGATCGTCTGCTGTCACTGTAACCCTGCCCAGCCCGTTTTCTCCATAAGTACATAGATGTCAAAAACAATAGCGTGTACATTTGTTTTTAAGCTTTAATTTAAGAACAAAAGTGGAATAGACATGCATAAAAACACATGCGTATAACTGTAAGTATACCGCAGCGCACAATAAGCAGCTACATAGTTCACAATCGGAGCTACTGTTTCAAGAGTTTGCATCAAAACACTGACATACTGTAGAAAACATTAAATGATACACACTGAAAAAAATAAATCAACACAATTTGCCAATTTTGTATTGCATGTTTAACAACAAATAACCTACGACAATAAAAATATTAAAATATGTTTTTAAACATTTAGAATCATTAAAATTATTTTAAACATTTATGTATAAAATACTCGCATTCAAGACACCACTCTTAACGCATGTAAAATTTAAATCGAAGTGAAGAAACGAATCAACTTCCAATTTGTGGAACGAGCTTTCATCGGATTACTTCTGCACCTCCACTCTCGATCCGTTCTTAGGCGGAGTTTCAAGACTTTCCTCTTTCATCGTTCTTAAACTTGATCTAACTTATCCGACACTTTAACTTCGTAATTCTAGAAATAATGGTTATTATTTAAAGCATGCAGATTTCAACTTATTTCCAATGGTGCTGCTGCTGATGATAAAATAATGACAACGAACATGCAGTCGCGGAAACACCGCGCGATGCCTCTCACTGCTCGAAAGCCTCTATGTGCTAATAATTAACCTGACATTAATATTAAACATAAAGAGTAAAAAATAGAATATTTTTAAAAATGTCTGATATTTTATTTTACACGTAACCGCGTGCTTAAAAAACACGAAACCACGGTTTTAAGAAGGCTAAATCTAGAACATGTTGCATCAAAACTATTCAACGTATTCACTCGCACAGCACTCGCTGTAAAACATTGTTTTCGTAGATAGCAGAGTGTCTCAAACATACAAGCTAACGACCAATCTCCACTTATTTCGACTTGTTGTAGAACAAGCTGTACGACAAATCAGCAACAAATCAAAAACTACACAGCAAATCAACAGCATGTTGGTTCACTATCAAATCAGATTTAGACCCCCAGCAAATCCGCAGCATCCAAACATGTCTGCAGCAATTTTACAACAAATTAAAGTACTAAGTAGTAAATTTTGGGCCTAACTCTAGACATTGCCGAAAGGCAGGGAAGTAAAGTGAAAAGAGGAGATTGGGATGAAATCTGCTTCAGCTTCCGCACGCGTGTACGTGATATGTCGGAGGACAAAAGCATTCCGGACGTAAGCTATTAACCAAACAAACTAACGCTGACAAACACTGGCGGACACAGGCATCCGGGTTCAACACTGTCCGATCCAACAATCGAACTAGAGTTGAAAAAATTTATCTTACCAAACCCAACCAATATACCCACAAAAAGTATAAAATTACGACCCGACTTGACCCATAATTACAAATCAAATTTTGATGTCGAACGTCGCTTGAACTTTAAATCGCCGTGTGGTAGATATTTACGGGGAATTGGAGATTTAACTTGGACATGACCCGCAACGAAAATGTGAAATTACTGCTTCGTGATCAAAGCGACAAAAGGTCAGTAAACTTAAATTTTGTTAGCGTAGCATAGTCTCGAACAAGTTTACTCAGTCGAGCGGAGCCCAGTCCTCAAACTCTTTTTGTAAACTTTGAGGTAAAATGTGATAACACATTTTACAGACTACAGCACCGGTACAAAACACAAACGAATTTTTATTCACCAATAAATGATAAAACGAAATGACAAAAGTTACTTTACATGCTACAGCAACGTATGCTGTTAATCTGCGTATACGCCACCGATCACGCGCTCAGGGAAAACGCCGGAGCCTAGGTCGTGTCCGTGAGGCCAAGAAGACCGAGCGCTTAACTTTAACGTCACCGCTACTATACCCTAGTCGTCACATAACTTAGACTTAGCTTAAAAATGGCGCTTTCAGTCTATTGCTCACGCAGCACTAATACAACGCTTCATTCACCGCAAAATGACATTGACATAGACCAAAAAGCGAAACGAGAAACAGGAAAGGGCAAAAACACGTAAGCTTTATACGATACGAGAAATGTAAGTCATAAGCGTAAACAAGTCTTAACTAATCCGCAGAACGAATCGCTGTTATTCGCATTAGTTTCTATAATTTTTCGTTGATGTACAAATGCTGCTAAACAGCGAAAACGAAACACAATTCGGTAAGCAGAACGGAACGGAAATTTGAAGCAATAAATCCGTCATGAGAATTCCGACAGCCGGATTTTTAACCGCTCAATAGCAAAGCGTGCAACGTCAGCAGCGAATGGAATAGGACAAAGGGGAACAGAAGCGAACGCAGCGAGGGAATAACGTCAGTTATTTTTGCAATCCATTTACTGACCCAGAGCCAGCTAAACCATATTTCACAAAAGAAACAACGTTAATCTAACGTCGTCTGCCCATTGGGTGCTGAGCGCTATGCACGTTCGTTATAACTAAACACCTGTTTTCTTCAGATACGTACTGGTCTCACGTGCTGCATTAACCTAGTGTCAAACATAGACTGTTATATAGTTTTATTTAATTTAAATAGCCTTATTGCGGATCTCTGTCTGCTACGTATTTTCTGTTCATCTGTGTTTTCTTTATTTCACCAATGTAATCAATAAACGTATACATTGTAAATACATCATTAATGGCAAAGCTCGGTATTAATAGATTAATATTAGTATAATGCAGGATTTATCCAAATCACCAAACGCCTATTTATACATTATAACACCCAGAAATGACACATTTCTTGGTGTAAAACAAACACACAAACGTTGTTGACATCACGACATCGGTGACGGCGAGACAGCCCAGAGCTTAAATTAAAAAAGACGTGTAAACGTCGTTTCCCTATTTTCTTTAAAACAGAACGGCGTTTCCCTACTTCGGGAAGACCTGGAGAAAAACTGATCGTTTGAACCATTATTTCGTCATTTTTTGTTATCATTTTATTTGTTAAAAATCGTCACCAGAAGCCAAATTTTATGCCTAAAATATATGAGTCTCAATTTCGGCTAGGGCTCCGCCCCAGACTGCTTTTAGAAAGCTTACGACGCTTCCAGACTGCCTAGTTTTTTCTCTCCCCCTCAACACCTTAGACGCCTCGATCTCGTCACCTTGCTTGCTTATTAGAGTCCCGGTCCCCATTTTTTACAATTTAAGCACTGGGCATACCTGCTGTGAGTACCGATCAAACGTCGCCGCGATGTCTTGCAAAAACTTGCAGAGTGAGAAGCTCAGTGAACACCCATCCCACACGGATAAAGCTTTGCATGTTATTATGTAACATGATTGATGTATCGTCATTTTTTGCTTTTCCTATAATATATAGGCCATTTTAATGCATTACTAGATTACACTATTATGTTTATCGTCGCGCATATACGTAGAAACACTGTGGCGTGATAAACCGTGTTCTAATTCCTTGGACCTAACTGCTTTGTCGTGGTTCGTGACATTTGCAGACGCTCAAATCACTGGCGCTATACGGCCAAAAACGGAACTCGAAACCTCTCGCTGGCAAATTCTCTGAACCGCACAGAAATGATTGTACTATGTACTACGAAGACGCGGAATGACGACGTACCGCTGTGACGTACTGAATGTCATCTTCTGGTGCCAGCGTATCGTCCTCTAGCGGTGTAAGTGCCGCGGGAAGGAAGCGAGCCTCGGAACAGTCGGATCTCTCGCGGCGCCGTTTCGTCTCGTTGCGATGTCGGAACGACTTGAACGACAGGGCGATCAGCACGCGGTAGATGGCGTGACGGAACCGAGCCCCGGCGCTGCCGTCGTCAGTTGACGTCGACGTGGTGTCGCCACTGACCACTACGGGGACGGCGTAGCGAGCCGCCATGGCCGCTGTCAGAGCCGACGCTGATATGGGTCGCTCGCCGCCCAGGTAGCCCGCAGTCGGGCCAGCGGCGGCCGCAGCCGAGACCTGCTGGAGATCCACGGTGATCAGTTGGCAGACTGGTTGGCTAGGGATCTACGGTGACCGATTTCGTCGAAGCCTTTACGATCAGTAGCCGAATGATGAACAGGTGCCGTTGCGCGTTGCTATGACGACGATGACGTCATTATAAATTATAGCGATCGGCAAACAATCATCGGCATAAGTTATCGACGTGGGGCTAATAATTGAAACTGTAACATGCAGACTCTCTTACTAGGCCTACTAATTATACGGCGACGGCCGCGCGTGTAGACTGCTAAGCAGCAGGGCAGATGTGCTGCATATGCTGCTGTTGCTGCTGCTGCTGCTGCTGCTGCTGCTGCTCGCTATGTCGTCATGTGCACTGCATATTGTCGCCACTGTGCCGGACGGACGGCAAGGCAACTAATCCCATACTTTGTCCGGCCTCAGCGCCGGTTCGCAGCTGACGACGGTGTGCGTATATGTAATTAAATAAGCGATTTGCGCACGTCGAAGACGAAGAAAGACTGATTGGCGAAGGGGTTGGTCGTAACAACGTGCATAGTGAGACTAATTGCTGTCTATTCAGAACGCGTAATAATAACTCGAAAAGGTGTCGGTCTAAGTGCACAAACGAACGCAGTGTCTTAAAAACAGTACATAAAGCTATATCGATAACTTTGTCAATTATCAACAAATGTTTTAAATTTTTTTATTACAGGCACATTGTGCATAAAACGTGCGATAAAACCATCATTAAACACTCCACGAAGCTTCGCGGACAAAATGCCCCAAACATAATCGTCCGGAATTCACGAAATGCTGCATGGGCATGACCCGCAGACAGTACTTATACACTGAGTCCGGAAAAAAGTCTACACTTTTTCCTGAATAACTTCAACAAATTTAAATTTACTTGTATAATTTTTGGCATACATTATCACAATGATACGCCCCATTAAAAGCATCTAAAACTTATTTTTAAAATTTACTTTTCACTAAATTTAGTTAATTTAATCGTGACGTCATCGAAAATGCCATTTTTGCAGAAAGATAACGTCTAAATAACCCTATGCAATACGAAAACAAGAAAACTGATAAAAAAAATTGCAGTAAAAAACTTTAAACATTGCTGGCATAAAAATAAATTAATTTTTATTAAAATTTGTAACCTAATCTTGCTTTTCGCCATGTTAACGCCTGGGTGTCGTGTGCAGTACGGGAACGACGTTGTGCAGCAGCCGTTATCAGCAAGCACCGTCATTTCTGCAGCATGTGTTAGCGTCGCTGTATTGCACATTTGTAATAGAGTTATTGACTCAAAAGTTGGTTAATAGCAAGTTTTGTTACTGTTGATGACAACTAAAGCAGCTACAGGCTAAAAAGCTTTTTATCTGCATTTTTGTTTATTTTGGTGTGGAATACAGTAAGAATACAAAGAGTATTTTATTTTACAAGGAAAAGTGTCGACAGTATTTGGGTGAAGTGGACTGTTAATATACTGTCAGTTGCACGTTGTTTTTAAAAATGTTTTCTACAAAAACTATAAACACTCGTTTAATTCTGTTAAAGTTATTAACCGAAACATTGTTAGCTTTTTCACCTCGGATACAATAAAAACAACATTTTTGATGACGTCATAATTACGTCAGCCCTAAATAGCGACATGGCAATATATCGAGAAAATATCTTAACTCTTTAATAAAGTGAATATTCAGGATGACTCTTGCGAAAAATTACAAAAATAGGTTAATGTTTGTCAAATATATGTTGAAAAAACCGTAGACTCTTCTTTCCGGACACGGTGTAGCCTATATAGCGTTACAAACAGTTTAGTCATTTATTTGTTAACATTTGATATACTCTGTATTTTCTAGCAAAATATAATTAGTAAATGTAATATTATAGTTATTATCATCGTTATGGTTAATTATTATTTTAAAGACAAGTTGCATGCGGTCGTCGGTCTCTCTCTCGTGACATGCATCGTGGCAGCAAATATTGCTGCTATTTTCAACTAAATAACAAAATGAGCGGTTATTATTAGCGGAGATTGCTCATTTCCTAAAGTCGGAAATCATTTTATTATCGACTAAGAAGGTTAGAAAAAGCTCGCTTACCGCTGCCCTTTGGGGGAGCTTACAGCGTTCCTCCATGCCTTTTAGCTGAATTTAATGAATTGGGTTCTGGACAGAGAAAAGGCAAATGAGGAGAGAAAAATAAAGGGAGAAGAAAATAAACAAAGAAAAATAGAAAGCGGAGAAAAGGAGGAAGAGAAGGTCCTTGTAACACTGTTTAGCCTGTATAGACCCTAAAATTCTTAAGGCCAGTTTTTATCTAACGCAACGAACGCAACAAATTTGTTAACGTTATGCGCTACTCATTCCTGAAACGTTGCAAGCGGCTTGGCCTCTGCGACGAAGAACTTCCGTCTGTTGCAGAACTATTTTCTGATGCTGACGATAAACTTTTCAAAACATCATTGCACAACACAAATCATGTTCTCCAATCATTCTTGACTGATCGTGTAGAAGTAAATTATAATCTTAGAAGTAGAACCCACAATAAGTCATTAATTACTAAAACTACCCACTTAACTGATCGGGACTTCATTGTGCGCATGCTATATAAGGACAGTTATTAGTCATGTCGTTTTTTATTAACTTCTTAGTGTGTAACTATACCTATTCTATTTGTACAAGTTGCATTTGTCAACTTTGTCCATTAAACGAATATGTTATGCTATGCTATATAAATTCACGTTTTATTTACTTGTTTACTTACTTACTCGTACTTTGCGTCTTTGATGTTGCGTCGCTTGTGTCAACTGCGTCCGCTGCAGAGTGACGCATGAAATGCGAAACAGAAACACTTTTTGTAATCGGACAGATCAGAAGGCGATTAGTCTCGATCACAGCAGTGAAGTGGGGTCAAGTTGATGTTGAATACTTAAACAGAAACGTGTTTCATTAATTTATGCGTCACCCTGCATATAATAAGTATCCATTAATGAATAGCCTATTCCCCGCTTTGACTTTATCAAGCATGAAGGAATTTATGTAGCCTTGTTTCTTTCTGCTGCAGGCTATCATTAGCGGAGTCGTGATTTGCATAACTAGGGAAAAAGAAAGTTGCTAATTTCCAACAGAATCAATCACGGTGCTCAAAATTTTAATTTTGTTCCTAAATGCTTTAAAAATGAGGAATTTTCAACTTCAACTTACCTGTTTTCACGGAAAAAATTCAACAAGTAGAAGATTATCTGACAGAATAAAATTTAAGTGGAGGGGAGGGGGTAATTCGTTCCTTTGTGTCCCCTTTCTCTAACGAGGAGACTGGAACTATCGTGCATGTAAAAATCTGTGCAGCTTCCACTGGTCGCCGTGCATCTGACGTTGACGACTGACGGTTAGCGCGAGTTCTGTCACTCTGGTCCATGCTGATCTGCATTGATTCTTCGCTCTCCTTCAGACCCCCAACTAATGACGCCACTAGCATGGCCGGAAAGGTCAAGCGGGGCGGTTGCCACTCGTGACCAGAGTCTTCACTGTCTGCTGGTTTCATAAAATATAAGAAAAGAGAGTTTTTTGTTGTTATAAAGGTCTGTGTTTAAAAACTACGCAATGACATCAGTTTACATTTACTGCAGTGTAGTTCAAACCGCACTTTCAAATGTAGAAAAAATTTTTAAAATACTCCAGAAGTAACTTACTCGAATGGATGACTGTACGCCTAAATGTGATTTGTACGTCACTTTTCGGCACTTCGTAGTATGGGCGTTCACTATTTGAGGCGGTGACTGTCAGCGCCCAAGTGTCTAAATATGGCTCCGGATGCCAGTACGCATCAAATGTGCCTGCATAATCAGCGTACACATGCGCAATGGCGAATTCAGATGTTTACCCCCTTTATTCTTTGCTTTTATTTTTTTTCCGCCAATTCTTGTTCTGTTTCGCAGCAAACATTTCTGTTCCCTTGCCTCCTTGTGTGTATTTATAAAAATCCAGCTAGAAGTCTGCGAAGCGATGCAAGCCATCGTTCCGACCGTCAGTTCATTTCGATGCATTTGAAGTTGCACATATATAATTTCGTCATAATATTTACTCACACATTGCGTGACTAAGTTTCATGATCTTGATAGCGACCTGACCTGACCGGGAGTCGAACCTACGACCTCTTGATCGCAAGTTCGACATCTTACCGTTACGCCACGAGGCCACCCTGCCGTCAAGTTGTACATGCGGTCTGGCGACGGCGCTCACAGCGTGCGCGGGCCGTGGCACCGTAAATCGTGGCACCGGAAACCGTATTTGTCTGCCGTATTTTGATTGATGTCTCTCCCGCAGCGAATGCGACTTATTGGATCGACGAAAGTCTTCACGCAAATCGACGGCGACTTCATTTACCATACAGTGCTAACGAAAAAAAACAACGTAATTAGAAAAACAAGTAATTTGAGCAAAGCTCGTGATACGCGCGACAGCCTTAGCAGTTCCTGTTCGCACACTATCTCTAGCCATCTCGTCGCAATTCACCATTGAAGTGTACACCGCAGCCGAAAATCGCAAAAAACACTAAAGCACCATATTTTGGGGGTTAAAAGTCATTAAAGATTATTCATGTTAATAAATCTAAAAAGCCCGTCACAAGTGCTTGTTGTGATAAGCAGCATGTGACGTCTATGCCGATCTGCAACTGTTTTCACGTTAGACGAGCCAAAAAATGTGGGTAAAATAACCACTTTTTGACGCTCGCGTCCGTAGGCTTTCTTAAACCTAGGGAGTCGGGACTTAGACTAAGCTTACTGAAATCTACGTTTGATGCGGAAAATTTCGTACCCAAGTTCTTTTGGTCTATCTCTAGCCATTTCGTCTTAGCCATCGCAATTCTGTCTGTCTGTCTGTCCGTCTGTCCGTCACACGAGTGGATCAGTCAAAAACGGTGCAAGCTAGAATTACCAAATCTTCACCCTCGGCTGCCCGAAAGACTCTAGTTTTAGAAACCGTAAAGCTTTTCCATAAATTCGAAGGGAGTCACCTCGAACAAAAGCGTTAAATTAGAGAGGGTGGGCAAAATTTGCGATTTTTGGCCAATAAGTCGCTGTATCTCAGTAACGGTATCTCAGTAGGGCGAGATAGAGATAGATTAATCACTAATAGAAAGTCGTACACTGGGTCTCGATTGGCGCCGAATTCAATGACCTTGAATGACCTAGAACGCCAAAGTAGGTGGTTTTATGGATTTTTTTGGCGATTTCGGGCTGCGACACAAGTCTGTATCATTTACAAGTTTGGCACCACAATACTATCGTTACCGGTATGGGATCCAGATAAAAAATTTGGTATTCGTATATTAACTTAGCGTGAACACTCCAATTTTCAGCTAAACTACTGAACCGGAGCTGCTATAGGCTTTCGCGCGTCATGTGAGCATTAGATCAAATTACTTGTAATATGTGTGTCCCAGCGCAAAATCGCGAAAAAATTACTAAAATCCCTTATTTTGTGGGTTCAAGGTCGTTCAAGGTCATCGAAGTAGATACCACAAAATCTTGTCACCGGTGTTTGTTATGATATACAGCATGTCTATGCTTATCTGCAACTGTTTTCACGTTAGACAAGCCAATATCGGCAAAATAACCACTTTTTAGAAAGGCACATTTCTTTGTCGCTCGTGCGCAGGCCTCCTTTAACCTAGAGGATCAGGACTTGAATTACTGAAATCTACGTTTGATGCTGAAAATTTTGTATGCATGTTGTCTTGGTTTATCTCCTGTCATTTTGTCGTAATTCACTCTTGAAATATACGCAGAAACCAAAAATTGCAAAGAAAAATCGCCAAAACCCTTCTTTTAGGGGTTCATGGTCGTTCAAAGTCATTGATGTCAATAAAACTAAAAAAAACCGTTACCAGTGCCTGTTATAATAAGCAACATGCCTATACCTATCTGCAACCGTTTTTCGTACTAGACGAGCCAATACCGGCAAAATAACGTCTTTTTAGAGGGTACCCCTTTTTGACGCCCTCGTTGAGCGGAACTCCTTCACCCAGCGACACTGAATTTCGTCACAAAAAATACTTTTCGGGGCAACCCACAGTGAAGATTGCGTGATTTTAGCTTCCGCCGTTTTGATAGGGCTGCAGAGTGTGACAGACAAACGGACAGACAGACAGACGGACGCCCATACGATGGCTAAGACGCACGTAAAAATGGTTAAAAAAACAGTTACAACGCCAACTAGAAAGCAGTCTTAGCCCGCAGGTACCTCTGCCAAAACAATGTTATTCGCCAGGTGGCGCCAGGTGGCGTCACCATCTTCGCTTTGCCAGCGGTTCCCTTATGCCCCCTTTAACGCAATGGTAACAAAAATTTCAAAGTGATCCAGAATCCAGGATTCCTGCCGGATCACCCCCAAAATTGAATCACTGGCAGTTGATGCCATGTCCGACATACCCTCAAAATTTCAGAAAGATCTGTCCATAACTTTTCGAGTTATCTTGCTGACACACAGACAAACAAACAAACAAACAAACAGACAGACAAACCAAAACCGGCAAAAACATTATCTCCGTGGCGGAGGTAATAACGCTTTAACTCAACTCTGACAGTGACAACACGTCGCGTAGAATTTTCAAAATGCTGCACTAATGTCGTTCGAAACTGTTGGTGTTGTATTTCTTGTGTAAGATGCATGTCTGGGGGAGAAACGAAAAATGTGTTAGCCACTTAAGAAATTCTAAGCAAAGCTTTAGAATTTGAGTGTTAGAATGGCGCGTATTTTATAAAAAGACTGTAACAGTAATATGCATGTAAAACAGGGCCAAACTAATTTAGCGAACATGTTTAGCGAACTAGTGGCATTCAAGGAAAAGCAATATTGGGTCGACTATTACAGCCACATTCTCTTCAGTGGGTGATATGCCGTTGCATCACTACAGTCGGTGTAAATTTTCAAAATTTATTTTATAGCGTACTCTAGCAAGTATACAGAAAAGTGTCCCAGTGAAAGAGTTTTGAAAATCAATATATATTTCGTATAATCGGTTGAGCATGTTACTGTGTCTACTGTTTTGACATACAATGTATACGAGCCTGGGCCTATTCTTTCACTAGCTTCCATCATTAAGAAAATGATGATCAGGCTGCTAACAGTCGTCTCCACTAGACTCTGTCACGCACAACATATCCATTGTTTCCACAAAACGACAGCAGTGTAAGTGGAGGGAAGCTGTATGTGGTAATTTTATTTCGCCAGGAAGCATGATGAGCTAACAGTGCGCTTGTGTGCGTCTGAGCGTTTCTGGTCATTTAAGAAGGATAAGAAGAACTTTTCATCTTCGAGAATGACGTCTGTTGTCGTGCATGTACACATCAAACGCAGCAGCCGGCGTTGCTTGACGACACGCCACCCACAGAGCTAACCAATCCATGCCATGATGCCACCCACGTTGGAGCTATAGAAGTGTGAAACACGCAACAAGATGCCACAGGTGTAATGTGCTTGCTTCACGTGACAGCAGACTGCATGTCCCTGCTCAAATTTCACCTTTACTTTTTTCCAGAAAAAAGGTAAAGCTGCCTAAGGTATTTCGGTTCTGTGTTTTCATCCGTCACAGTCTAACCGACGGATCGGGCATAATAAGCCTCATCAAAGCTGCGCGTCGTGCTGTATAAATGCACGACGCTATTATTATGCGACTGTCCTAATAGGCCGCATTACGGATCTTGCCCGTCCGTTCAGCCGTCAGTTCCGTACAGGCTCCATACTCGAAAACACATAGGCGTAAAAACCAGAATTGGTGTGAACATTTTCTAGGGCGGAAGTAACCGGTGTGCCTATTTCCAGTTGAAAGGGTTGCGCAAGGTTGCGCAGTGCGTTGTATAGCTACGCGGACGGCCGCATATTATGTCGATACTGGGTGGATGGACATCTTTTTTGTACACTTTGCCGTCATTTTTGTGACCATGCCTAGACACTTTTATAGGGGGCGAGGAATTTATCGAACATTTTCGGACAGCAATCGCTTTACAGAAGGTCGTCTCCCTTCATATACGACGTATGCTACGAGACTTTGCTTCAGATCAGGCGAACGCTACGCTCTGGCCTACATTGCTTAGCTAAGAAAAACTGACCACTTCATCGCAGCCTTTGATGACGGCACGTCGCAGTCGGCCTATCTGTCTCCGTCTGTTTGTAGCGCTATTAGTGCCCAGAATAACCCAAGCGCGGCGCGTGACGACTGGAAATTAGTTCATGCGAGAGTATATATGCCGCAGAACGCTGATTACACTCTGGCACCTACGGCCATACACAAGTGGCAAAACGGCCGACGGAAAACGTTTCCTGCGTCACTCGTCATTTCGCAGCGGTTGATGAACAGTGGCGCCGTGGGTTGAAAAAGTTGGGTGCAGAAAGTTGCAGTTTGACGGACAGCTGCAAATTTCCGACACGTGCGCAAAAAATATGCTTTGCCTTAAAATTTCGCCCAAATTTGTATTCTTGGAAAAAAACGTTTTCGACAGGGGACACTTTATAAAGATGTCAATTGCTCCGTGACCTCTTTTCCACGACCCCACTGTTGTTCAGTTAAGCTATGCAGCTCGAGTAGTATAGAAATCCATTACGGCGAGTTACAAGGGCTTGCCTTCAAGCCAACTCATACTGCCCATACTAATGTAGGCCTAATGTCCAGCGAGCGTGCTAAGTTTCCTCGACAATCGCACGCTTTCCGCGTCATCATGTCTTTAGCGATCTTTTTTTCGCAACTACCGTTGCGGCATATTTTCAATTTTCTGTTCTGTATCATAATGATGTAGGCCAATTTATTTACCGGTAGAACCCCGTCAGTTGCAAACTAAATGCAATGTCTTATTTCTGTTTATCCGTCTCTTTTGTCCACAAAATAACTGGAAACGTTATAAAGGAATGTTCACAAAATTTTGCCAGAAAAGTACAAAAACGAGTTCGTCAGGGGCTTAAAATCGATAACGCATTATATTTTCTGCAAAAGCTTTGTGGATACTAAACACAGAGTCTTTCATGGAGCCGACAGTGAAGATTTCGTGATCCTAGATAGCACCGTTTTGATAGGACAGCAGGGTGTGACGGGCGAACAAATAGGCAGACAGACAGACGGACAGGTGGACGGTCATCTTTGCGATATATACAGGGTGCGGCAAAATTAAAGACCCCACTACAAAACTGCATTATCTAAAACGGCGGAAGAATTTTAAATGAAAATTTTTTCGGTTATTGAGGACATAATTTGACACAACCAGCG
>Ga0209367_1006056_pt1 | contig 16753 bp, 8 predicted proteins | sample WorMetLIZISLAND2_FD_187412 | JGI IMG/M metagenome (GOLD analysis project Ga0209367, IMG submission 187412) | Marine gutless worms symbiont microbial communities from Max Planck institute for Marine Microbiology, Germany - Olavius geniculatus... ... | reverse complement strand
GACAGCCTATAGGAAGTTGCCAGCGCCCTATCCGATGGCACCATCGTCGACCCTCTACGATTTACCGTTTAGCCACAATACATCCGTGACGACGGACGACAGACCACCGTTTAGCGAAACAAAAAGCCCAGCTGTTGCTAGGATAGCCCACTGCACTGGTTGTCAGTGATTTTGACCTTATCCGAGATATGGCCGCTTAGAGCTTGAAACTGCTGAAAATTGCGGCCAAACCGCTGCAGGTGGAGATATGGTTACTACTGACAAGCTATAGGAAGTCGCCAGCGCCATATCTGATGACAACCATGCCAATAGCTCGACCGTTGCTCAAGTACGATCAGCTAAAAACGTGCATTACCACACCAGGTGGTGGTCTGTCCGCAAGCCGCATCGCAGACCCGACTCCGATCACGCTAAGTGTCCATGTTGGAGCACTGCTTATAGCAAAAACAGTCAGCTGCAGACAAAGCATTTTTGGGCTTACTTAAAGAGTTGTTCTTGCAGACTTTTTGCTTGAAAGACATACTGTGAATAAACAACATTACCAGGCATTACTGTTTGATTGATATGACCAGCAATTGACCAGGTTTGCTGCATAAAGCTGGCATTTTATAAAATTCCAGTGCCCGACTGTGCAATATGCACATTAGACAGTTAAGAAAATTGAAGAGATGGGCTGGGAACTGCTATAGCATTTGCCATACAGTCCAGACTAGCTCCAAGTAATTTGCATTTGTTTGGACCACAGAGCAAATCGCTTAGAGACATTAAGCTCAAGAACGATGAAGATGTTCTACAGCATTGTGTCTGGAAATTTCTGCTCATTACCAACAGAAACTTAATGCTATGGGTTCCAGCCAACTTGTAGAACAATGTGGACACTGCAGTGAACTGCACGGAAAACATGTTGAAAAGTAACATAACTGTCAGAAATGTGCGATTTACTGGCATTGCATTAAGGATGTAGTCCTTTACTTTATTGAACACCCCTCGTATACTTGTCGTTGATTAAACTCACAGGTTGATGCAGCACAACTAATGAACTGTAATAATTCTTCAGGTTGCAACCTTTATTCATCAACTTTGTCATATTTATTACAGTGACATCCAGCAGTGAACATAAGTTGTGCTAAGGAAGGAAGCAGCAGTTGCAAAAAGGTAAACAAATTGTAACGTTACACTTCAGAATGAACAATGAAGTGGCAGTGGATGTGATGTGGTGTGTGGTGTGCAGTCAGTAGTGAAGAAACAGATGACGACGCCGACGATCAAAGACCTCACAAACGTAAACGAGGGAACCGCAGCAAAATTGTCACCAGAGTATGTTTTGATCCACGTTCAATGTTGTGTTGACTACTACTGTGCTAATTAAATTCTCTGGTGGTTACTTAATGATTTTTTAAGTGGCGAATTTTTCAAGAGCGTATCAGTTGTCAGTCAGGGTCTGTAAGATGAACTTGTGGAAATTGTTGGAGAGTAGCTAGACTTTTTACTATCAGTTTACTTTTCATGTTTGTTCTCTAGTCTACAGTGATATTATATGGCACTTTTAGAAAATATCTCAAGAACTTTTTATTCTGACTGTCCTGCTAGAGCATGGAATGCTAGCTCATTGACTGTAAAGGGTGTTTGTAGTAGCTATTGTCGCTAACCATTCTCTAAAACTGACACATTTATATTACCGGTACTTTTATTTGCAGCAGCTTTGTTTTTTATTGTTTAAAAATTTCTTTCACATACTTTATATATGAAATTTGGATCGCAATAAATAAAATAATTACATTTCCAAGTTACAATGTGATGTGAACTAGGTGCCTCTAATGACTCTGTCGGGTCATTCCGAAGGCATTTCATCCACCGCATGGATAACTGATACATCCCTATGCTCTGCATCGTGGGATCATTCTATTCATCTATGGGACTTGCAGCAGGCCACCACCGTATCAACTTTTGTGAGTAGTTTTGTAATTGCAAAAATTGTTTTTATTTACTTAGCCATTTCTAAATTCGTTTTTTCTATTATTTGTTTTCTGTACTTTTACACACTAGTTTTATTTCCGTAATGAGTCACTACATTGTTAAGAACTAGTCACTTACCCACGTGTAAGTGTTCTGTGCTAGATACACACCATTGAGTCAGCAGTTGCAGTCTCATGGCAGTTGGCCGGACTGATAATAATAAGTAAGTAAGTGAGGTGCATGGAAATTCTGTGAAAAAATACTCACTGTATGCAGTTCTCTGATTTGTCACACGATGCTAACATATTATCAGAGCAAAAAACTATAACAATTTGCAAAGTAAGGGCGATATGAATTAAAACTCTAAAACGGCAAAAATGGTTTTTGGGGCGATATTGTCGTGTGTTGAATTCCAGACTGGCCCTTACAAGACTAGCCTTCCTAAATACTTGAAAAATATTACTGTATATCCTAAACAAAATTTCGTTGTAGATACTTTTACTTAATTGACACAAAGTAGGTGCCAAGCTAAGCTAAGTAGAAGCCATTTTCGAGTGTTGACTCATATCGCCCTTACATAGCTTTTTAAACTGAAAGCCGCTTGTGAGGATGCATAGGCCAATATCCGTTATATAAGTTTTTACTGAGTGTAATTTAACGCACAATGAATTTGAAAGTTAGAATAATATCGCCCCAAAACCACTTTTGCCGTTAAGATAGTAATATTTCTATTTTTTCTTTCTAACAGTAACAGCCTATATGTTGTATAGCTGTAATTTGCTGTTACTGGCACGCTGCCAGCGTTGCAGCTAGCCTACTGAAGTCATTGTAACTATGACGTCAAGCCAATGTGCGCACACGCAGACAGAACGACAGACAGAAAAACAGACATGTTCTTCTACCATGGGCATTGGCATTCACTGCAATGTACGTAGTGTCAGCACGGAGTGGTGATTTACATTGTTTCGGCTTGTGACTTCTGTCTTTGTACTTTTATTGCACTGTGATCATGATGTTTCAGTTTGAACATTGTCCTACGTTTTGTTTGTTGCAGTTGGGCAGCAAGGCTTTCTTTAGTGTATCCTATTCTTCCCTGTCTAAGCAGCTGGTTGCGTCATCCGCTGATCGACATATACGACTTTATGACATGCGATCTGCAGGTTTTTAACTGACTTTGTTTCTAACGTAAAACAGTTCTTGTCACTTCTGGGGGTGAATGTTGACTTGCTTTGGCTCGCTGATTGGATCAGTGTTCTCTCACCTGAGCAGTCCAGATTTGAATTTCCTGCTCAGACCTGCATGCCATTGGTAGTGGCTGGTTAACTCGGCCTTCTATCCCTCTGGGGTAAGTAAATTGAGTACTAGTCTTCTTGGTTAGGGTTAAGTGTAGCACTTTTGGCTCTATATTCAGGTAACATTGTGATTCTATGTGGCAGATGATGCTCTATGACTCTGAGATGGATTTCAGAGCTATATGTAGCTTATAACCCTCAGCACTTTTAGGGCTTCTGTCTCAGTATACAGATGTACAGAATGCTGAGTACTGTGCGGTGTACATTTTCTGCGAATTAGAGCTTATCATGTCCAATAATTTTCTGGTACCTAGCAGCAAAATTTGACACACTGACAGCCGTAAAAACATTTGTCATGATTTTTAATTTATTTATGAATTTGTTTCCGATGGTGCTAGATTGGTACCAAGAAAAGCAACCAACCGGTTTTTAAAAGCCTGTAGCTTTAGCTACATGAAGGTGAACCATAACTCTGACTAAATTCAGATAAGTAGACCGGTTAAACAGAAAGCAAAACATATGATGCAAATGTAGCATGTTCTGTCGCATGTAGGTGGCACTGACATCAAATACACATTTTCCTCGCACACGGCGTGGGTGTCGTGCATTGCGTGGTCACCCACCCACAGCCATCATTTCATCTCCGGTTCATACGATCAGCTTGTCAAGCTTTGGGACACACGCTGGTATGTGCTGCTGTATTGTTTTTACCTGGCCCATTGTTGTAGCACAGCGTGTGATAGTTTATAGCCACGGATTCTCAGCAGTGGTCAAATGTGTAAATTTTAATGCTGATTACACCATCTGTCAGTGCTAAATTTTTTGCCACTTCTCTGAGCAGTTGCAGAGCACGTCACAGTGTGATATGACTGATACTTCAGTGCCTTTTTGACTACTGATAATAATAATAACTACTTTTGTGCATTTTATTTGTATTGTATGCTACTTGCCAAGACTGCAACCACATTACTATATTTTATAGAGTCAGTGGAGCAGATGTTTGTACTTACTTTTGTTGTTGTAGAAAACTACACATGTTTAACGTTCTATTTCTTACTATGTCATGAAAAGAAAGCATAAGTTCCTGCAAGGTTTATCAACAGCGAGATCTATCTGTGCAGTCTGTTTTAAGAACTGCTGATGATGAGAATGATAAGATGTTTTTAGTTGAGTGTGGTTAAGCTTTCTTTTCTGCTATTTTTGTGGCGAAATAGACATGTATACAGTGAGTATGGTGGATGTGTACAGTACGAAGGGTCCACTGTATGACATGTCGGGGCACAGTGACAAGGTGCTTGCAGTTGATTGGTCACTGCCTCGCTACATGCTGAGTGGTGCGGCGGACAATGAACTCAAGATCTTCAGAGCGGCTGACACGTCAGTGCACGGCTGCGAACTCTAGCATGTCGAATGCTTTCATTTTTGTTGACATCGTTCTTCTGTGATGTTTATTTGTCAATAAGTACATTATATCTCACTGCGTCTCAGTATTTTGGATCACGATGGGCACCATTTAGAATGCTTGGTACAGCACGAGTGGAAAAATTTTGCCCCTTCATGTGCTGTGACATTCATTTTTTAGACTGAAATCTAAGCTATATTTTTCATGCATATTGTGCATTAAAATCTATGCCAAAGTACAATGTTTCATTCAGATATCCATAACTATGACAAAGTTATGCAAAATTAAGCATGAGTGCATGTGAAATATCACTTTACAATTTTCAGTCTTTTAAGCATGAATTTCAGAACAAGTCGGCAGGGAAGGGGGGGAATTTTTCCACTTGCACTGTAGATGTGTACCGCTAATGTTTATTACTTTTTGATGTTAACTACTACACATTTTGTTGACAGCTAACAAACTGGTTTTGTGGCTTTTTTCCAACTGTAAACCCAGATATGGTAGCTGGAATCAGATTCATATATTAAAGAAGATATTCACTTTTAGTCCAAAGATGCCACTGTATGAAGACCACTATTTGTTGGGTAACGAGGACTGGTACGAATTTTTTTCTACAAGAATTTCCAAAGCTTTTTTGTGAAACCAAGCTAATGTCAGGTATGTCCAGAAAACTCTGTAAAAACTTACACAAAAACTAACAGTTGCAGTTAATCGGTACGCTCAGTATTAAAACTGAATTTCATTGTTTTGGCTTGCAGAAAAGAAACATTGAGTGAACATCATCAAAAAGTGTGTGCCTTTATGGTTGTTACTGTCGGTATTCATCTGGTCAAAAGTTGCGATAAATTTGTTTTGCGGTGATAATAAATCAAGGGTAGAATGGCAAAACTTCCTATCTGTTGTCGATGACATTTCTGGAAAATTGAAGAAAAAACTTTCTATGCAATGCACTTATCGGACTTTCCCCCAGTGTTTTTAATGTCATTGTAAAGTTTATTAATAAACAACATACAGATTTGCTTGCTACATTTCATTTTGTAATGAAATAAATACTTCAGTAGCATTTTGAAGAACGTTTTTGTTTGTAGTTTAGTTTTAGTTTGCTGTAGACGTTTTGTTATTCTGCCATCAAAAATACACATTATTGCAACATACAGACTAACCTTCTGTTTTGATGAATTTCCAGCATCTGTCACTTAATGCCTATTTATGCAAACACTATATTATTCACAGCTGGCTAAGAACAAGCAATGTTAACTTTCAGTGGCTTATATGTTGAGATAAAATGACTCGAGAGATTGACTCTCAGTGCTGTGATCTCATTAAGTCATTATAAGTAATATACACACCTGGTAAAAAATGTAAAGTTTCAATTACATGATAACCAGTGCTTTACACTTAACAGAATAAATATAGTATAAACATCCTATTAGCAATAGTGAGTAACAACAAAATGTATAATCACTTGATCATGATGTCTAGTATCTAAAGTCAATTCACAGTCGAATAATTTAACAATAGAAATAAACAATGTATGAAAGATCAGTCTACGTATGTCTTGCTTTAGTGTTGTGCAGACGATCAAAATTAACAGCGGGTGTCTGACTACGAATTGAAAAATTCAGAGTAGGGACATCGAGTGCGGGCATCGCAGATGTGGAGTGGTGGTTTCCACTGTCCGAATATCCTTCATATCGATGGGTGAAGCCTGGATATGGATTGTCTGCCAGTAGATTGTTGATGCTCAAGTTGTGCAGAGCAACGTTGTGTGAAGCGTGATCAGATGCTGCTGGCTGATTCCATTCCATCGGTGGCTGGTAGTGTTCCAAAGTACCACCGACCTGCTGTGGCAGCACGTGTACCGTCGGCACTGGAAAGTCAATTCGTCTGATTGCCGCAGGTGCTGTGACCACCTGTGCCGAGTTGGAAGACAGTTCAGATATGAAAGCACCAATGCCAAAGTTGTGAGGCCGCTGGCTCGACAGAGAAGCAGTTGTCTGGGGAACAGTGGTTGTAGCAATGCTCTGTGTTTTTGGAAACTCTCCTGCTGCTAGCCCATGTCTAAGTGAACATGACCCAAACACGGAACCAAATGGCACATGAACCTGGTTCTGAGAAGAACGTGACTTCTGCTCAAAGCTGCTGCTGCCAACAAATGGCCCAGCTGGTAGGTACGTTGGTATGTCAGCTGGCATGGAACTGCTCTGGTGTGCAGGGTATCCCACGCACAGTGACGTGGCATTGTGCTTCAACTGCTTTGGATATTTTGACGATCGTTTCATATTAGCAGATCTTGGAACAGGTCGAGGCTGTGAAATATTTTGCGAGTGATGACCATCAGCTTCTGTCGGCATGGTCACGTTACCAGCATTCACCGATGCATCGTAGTACATGTGCGACGAAAGTGGCCTGACTGCTGGACAGATGGTTTCCAACGAAGAACCACTGAAAGTCAGCACCTGTGACGTTAGAGGAAATCTCGGTAGTGAAAACGGCGGCGCATTGAATGTTGCCTGCTTTTCACCAGTGCCATAAATACCAGTCTGCTGGTTTGAGTACATGGGATGGTGATGAAGTGGCGGGCTTGTGAGACTATTGGTGATAAATCCAGCTTCACTGCTGGTGGTATACAGTCCTCCTCTTCCATGAATCGGTAAAAGTTGGGCATCCGAGTTTACCGCAGAAAATGGTGGCAGTTGGCACACGTCAGCATGCTCATTTCCATGCCACAGTGTGTACGAAGGCAAATGAGTATTGAAAGTTGAGGGGTGTTTGCGAGACTCCTTATCTGAATGTATGAAACTAGGTACAGTGTAAGTCACATCAAGATGAGAATCTGGCCTGCTAGACATCGTTGATACCGATGTCCCGAATGACGAGTTGGTAGACACAAGGTTCCTTGACTGGAGTGACACATGTTGGGGAAATATTGGTGACCAGCCGTGAGATGCGCTGGTGCTGACAGCAGTTGTCGTAGACGTTACTAGCCATGTGCTGGCTTCAGATCCTGTCCCTCCTGCACTGGTATTTGCAGACGTCGAGGCAAAACTGAGCGTCAGGAAATCTGGAACTGGTGGTACGGTGGCAAAAGAGAATGACGGCAGACGGCAGGTGGAAGCTGGCAGACATGACGTTGCTGGAACGCTTAGGGACAGGTCAAACGTTATTGACGTACTAGTGTCAGAACTGTTCACAGGCAACCAGCCTCTACTAGTAGAAAGATATGATTCAGGAGCAATGCCGCATTCAGCGTATGTCCACAGCTGTTGACCACTGCTGCTGCTGGAATCTGGTGCTTTCTGATGAGTGCTGAACTGACAGTTTACATTCACATGCTTGCTGGATGTTGGTTTACCTCTGTTGCTGACAAAAGGGCAGAAATCATCATCTGGCCACATTCCACGAAATTTCTCTCCTCGGTTCACGTCAGAAACCGAATGCAGTTTCACATGGTTAAAAACTGACTGCACGTTGCAAGCGGCTGATTGTGTGTTTGCTGTCTCGTCCATGAATGGCCTTGGCCTGGCTAGCGATGGGACGTTACAGTACAGATTATCACTCCACGAATTGTACAGCGGTCCAAAATCTGATGGCTGTGGCATTCGCCAGTGTACATCAGTGATGGCAGAAGATGGCAGTCTGCACTGGCGTCCAGTGCTCACTGACTGCCTATGCTCTGCTGACAGAGTGTCACTTGACTGACTACTTTTGTGAGCAGGTCCATTACAAGGTGACCACAGTATGCTTGCAGACTGAGCCACTTCACTGCCACTTAGGTTGGCCGCAGGCGACTTTGACACTGGCTGGACTGCATGATGCGCTAGTGAGAAAATGCCACCACGTGCAGATGACTGCACCGCTGAACACATTACATTCGAAGCCTGTGTGGGGCTCACTTGTTTTAACTGGTTTTGAGAATTAACCGGATCAGGTGATGCCTCATTATGTTGTGAGATTGTTGAGTAACTCACTGGAATGTTGACTGATGTCTGGCAAAGTGTACTGCTTAAGAGTGAATTTGCAGTTTGCACAGACGAAGAAGCACGGCAGACAGAACTTGTCTTGCATGTCAGGGAGCTTACATTAAAACCAACTTTGCTGCCGAGGTCAATATGTTCGCCAATAATGTAATCGGTTTCAGGCATATAATTATGCTCTCTAAACACTGGGACAATAGAGTGATACAGATCTTCAGCACTGGCATGTAATGGTTCAATGATAGGTCCATCCTTGGCCTTGTCTCTCAGTCGGCCAGACACCGAACCAAACCCTATGCTCCAGTAGTTGTTATCCACCGACTTCCGTAATGGAAATGAAAACATGCTGCTGTCGTCGGTGTCACTAAGTATCATTGCAAAGTCGTTATCAGTCAAACTCAAATCATCTGGCAGAATATTAGATGCAGAGTCACACGTGCCTGTTGAGTTGGATATTTTGCTAATAGGTACAAAAGTCTGGTTCTCTGTTTGAACTGGTTCCATTAGCATGGAATGCTCATTCTTTTCTCTCTGGTCATTCTTTGATGTTGGAGGGTTATCCACCAATGACGACTGCTGTGACACTATCAACATGCTTGGTGCAGTTGTAGTTGACAGAAAGTTTGCAAGTGCAAAGCCTCTGCCATGGTTCGTGGGTGCAGTACCAACTCTTGAACCAGTTTCATGCCAGTGAATGTGGCTAGCTTCTGACTGGTTGTTGCACAGAATGTGAGTCTGCATATGCTCGTGGTTTAAAATGCCTGACAACGATACACTTGAAGCACTAAGTCTTGCAGGATGTTTTCCAGAGCAATTATAACCATGACCTACTGTACCTGGAATAATGTTGACCATACCGGCATGTGCCTCAGAAATACTGTGAAATAATTCTGCAGCAGAATGCTGTTGTGAACTGGCAGTGCAGTCAGACATGGGGCAAAAATATCGTTCAAGTGACTTGTCGCAAAACCGGTCCATGACATGTATGATTTCACTGTCCTTGTCACTGGCTGAGTCCGGTGGTGGGCATATGTACTTACTGATGCGCTTCTCGGAATCCATCCTGCAAACCTTTGTCTTTGAGGAGCACTCATCGACCGACTGAGAGACCAGTTTTCGCTTTGTGCCTTGTTGCGGTGGATGCAGAATTTCAGTCCTTGCACTGGCAGTTGTCTCACCTCTTATTGAACAGTTGCCTTGCTGCAAATCTGACGGTATAAATGAACTTCCAGCCAAGACGTCAGCACAGCTAAGGACTGCAGTGCTAAACTGAGGTACCACACAATCAGTTGCCGCAACAAACTGAGTGTTTGGCACGGTAGTACTGCTGCTTGCTGCCAGACTGTTTCTGTTGCCTGTGGCATCCAATCGTTCATGTATTCCAGCTGACGATGCCTGCAAAAGTACAGGTGTTGATGGTACAACTGGCACTGCAGATGACTGTGCAACTATTTCAGTATTCACATCTGTCATCTCACATGCTCCTCCAGCAGCAACGTCAGCTGTAGAAATAGTAACAGTAACTGGAGTTGAAACAGGGATGCTGGAACTATTAGCTTCCACAATGCCACATTCAGCCTCGGCTTCAGCCGCTGTGGCAGAAGTGTCTGTTTCTGAAACACCTGGCGTTTCTTCCGTAAGGCTCGAGTTGGTATTCACTGCAATGGGTCGGACTGACTTCTTTGAAATTTTGCTATCACTTTCGGTGGAACTTGATGTTGTTCCATCTGCAGCAGGTGTGTGAGACTCAGTAGCTAAACTTGCATGTGACTCGACATCGGACACATTCACAGGTAAACGACTGTCATCGATGACGTTGCTAATGCCATTACAAACTACACTCAGACCACTCAACACTGCCTCACTCGGTACCGTAACTGCATAAACGTTTGCTGATGGTGCAGCAACAGGTTGAGCCCCAGCCAGGAAATACACTGGAGGAGCATGGCACATGTTAACCTCCGGCACCAACGGCAAGAGTGAAACACTGGGACTACTGTAATGCTGCCTCGATTGGCCCAATACCAGCCGGCCACCATGATAAACAAATGTGCCATACACAAGCCCAGAGCCGAGAACGTTACTGCCGATGTCCATGTCAACTAATACTGTCCCGCTGGTGACTCTTTCAGTCACTCGATATGTGGAAACGGCAGAGGTCGGGACAACAGTAGGCTGCTGTTGTGTGCTTGAAGGTAACAGCAGCATCGAACCATCAGAACTCACTGCCGCTGTACAGTTATCATCAGTAGACTGTCCTGTTGAACAGCAGATTGCTGCAGTAACTGACACACCAGTGCTCAGCCATGTATTTACACTATTTGCTGCATCGTCGGTAGCAAGAGCACCGACTTCTGATGTGACCACCGAATGCTGTTGACTGCTTGCTACCGGCAGTACATCTGACATCGGTTCATCAGCTGCAGTAACCAGATGAGTGTTATCGACATTCTGACGCTGCTGACACTCAGCTGCAGCAGTCAGCAAATTCTGCGATTTTTCTACATCGGTGAAGTCGACGCGTCTGACGTCTGATTCAAGTGACGTTGGTGAATAACTCTCACCATGTAGATCTGTAGCACTCAGAGTCGGACTGCTTGTACAGACTACACTTGGCAGAACATCAGTTTCTGCAGGACTGGCCAGTAAAGAACTGTGATCGTCAGACGTAGTAACTGCTGCTTTAGCTTCGTCCCTCAACTTCAAGCACTCACTGATGGTTCGTCCAAGCTTCTTCCTGGACCGCTGTGTGCTCGACTTTGATGTGTCATGTGCTGGTACAGAGGCTTCGTTGTTGTTGCTGCTGCTGTAAGTGATTGCTGTTTGACAGTAGACTGATGACGTGGAGCCTGAATGACGAGGCTTCCATGACAGCACCAGCTGTGCCAGGTCAGCCGAAGGCGGAAACCCTACCAAACACACACAGTGAATACTACTACAAGTCTACTACTAGTAGTATTACCACTCACTACCATCAATACCACGACTACAACACACGGCTTCCATGAGATCACCAGGTTGGCCGTCGAATGTCAGTGGAACCCTGCAACAAACGCAGAATACTAATACTACCACAGCTGCTACTACTACTATAGTACTACACTACTACTATCACTGCTACTGCCAGCGGCCTACCACCATCACTGTACCACTACCACAAAGCTTCCACAACAACACCAACTGTGTCATGTTGGCCACTGGTGAAAAACATGTAACACACAGAATAATACCACAAAAGTACAACTATGACTGCTAAAACTACTACTAGAGTACTATAACCACTACCACTACTAGAACAAGGCTTCCATGACAACACCAGCTGAGTCAGGACAGCCATCGGTGATGCTGCTGCTGCTTCTATTACTACTACTACTAGAGCTGTTTTCGTTTCAGTGGATTATTTTCCAGTTAGTTGAATGTACAATAAAGATGCTGCTGTTATTACTGATATTGGCACGGTTAGGCCAAATCCAAGTGAGAACCTTTGGGACTATTTTCATCATTTTCAGTGACTTCAGTCCAGCTGTCCTTTCTGTCACCAAACCAACCATGTGTCTAATATGAAATTAGTTGATAAAAAGAAAATATTTTTAGTCACTAAAAGTGCTGTTACTTCAGCCCCTCCCTGCATACCGCTGCGGCTCAATTACTCTCCGTCTTGCACTGCGCCCCTGGCGCATGTTGTACACTGATGCAAGCTATAAAAGTGACAAATCTTGGTGGCCCAGACACAGAGCAGACATCAATCGATGGCCATAGAGTGCAACATGGTCTGACGTCCTGGCTGATTGCACTGTTGATAAGACTGCTTCCCGATGCATGGCGTGCATGCTGTGACCTTCATCTTGCCCCACAGTGCAGACATTATATGCAAATTGTTAAAGCTTCTCCACAAATATATAAACGAAGTTTGAATTTAATCCAAATTTTAGCGGTCGAAATTTGAATTTGAAAAAAACGAATTTAACATCCCTAAAAATAACTCACTAAATTATTAACAAATTTGTAATATATGCTCTACAATACACAACAAACATCTAATAATGGTGGGTCTGTTGTAATAAAGAGTAAAGCATGCACTTGCAATGCAAAACTGCTGCTATAATAATGTATCAGTTAAGCAGTGATGTTTTCACTATCTAGAAATTGAACTTGAAGTAAAAGTACTGATTTTTCTGCAGTTGAACATAAAGAACTTGAAATTTTAGAACATGAACTGAACTAAACTGAAACTTGAATTTGGCTCTGGCACCTTTCTTGCTATTTTTTGGGCAACTTTTGTAGTTTTTGAATCAATGGCTTCCATTGGTATACATAAGAGAATTGGGCTACTTTTTGCCAGTGTTTGGCAACATCACTTTCAAAAAATCTGGAAACCCTGATTACGACATGCATAATAATACACGACAAACAGATACCAACCAGCTCGCTCGATGATGTCGCAGAATTTCTTATGTTCGCGTTTAAGCTCTATATTTTCAGTCTTCAGCTGTTCAAGCACTTCAGCTACACAGTCAACAGTCGTCAACCACTTATTATTTACCTGCCAATCACTTATGAACAATGCAAGCCTGACAACAAACTGTTGTGTGCTGAGAAAAAATCATCAAAGGTCTGGATAATTACTAGCATCTCTCTCTCAAAGCTGGAAGAAAGCATGTCGTGAAGTCACTAAGCAAAAATGCATCTCTTTTCCTCAGACTACCTTCAAGATTCAGTTCAGAAACTGACCTGCATTGTTAAATTATGCTTATATGCCATGCTGTAACAGCCTTTAACAGCAGGTGATGTCAACCGTTGGATCACTGCATAAATACTACATTAGATGCCATCTCAGAGTTTTATTCCTCTTCTTACTAGCACGCTGCATGCGATCAAGTTTTTTTTACAGTTGGCGCAGTACATAAATGCATTAAAGATCTCAAAAACACGTTTACTAGCTCCATTGACTTTAGCTGGCTGAAGGCAGAAAGTCAGAATTTATTAATGACACCTAACTACCATATCTTTTAGAGAAGACAGTAAATAATATAAAAAGAAAACCTAAGTCCATAGCCAAACAAAAAATGTTAAACATTTACCACGAACAGCTTCGATGTCACCCATCAGCATGTCGTTATGCTGTTGTTGCAACTTGCGTATATAGCTGCAAGCTGTTTCCAGCACATCGTGATGTGTCTGCTGCAACAGCAGTACAAGTCAACAGTTCAATATATCTCAAAAGCAACCTAGTTAAAGTTTCCTATCCATACACACTGGTAAAACACACCATCTGGTAGCAGTATAAATCTCATGTTTATTACTTCAACTGAAGAATACTGACAGCATTCTTCCTGTATTCTGCCAAATGGCAAGGTTGTGACAAATCTCTTCTGCTAGATGCTCCTGTCTTCAGTTGTAACTCACTTCATATTCACACTCGTTGCTAGTGACGTTGCCTAGAATTTTTAGGCAGTACGGCATAATTTAAATTTCCTAACAGTCACAGGAATCACCAACCTTTGCGTAAACTAAGAGACAGAAGTGCATCATTTTGGCCTTGGCCCGAATAGTTTTTTTACCAGCCTCACAACTATATTTATATAAGTGTGAATAATTCAAACATTTTACTGACAATTTAAATACACCCAGAACATATTTGTGGAACACAACGCAAACCTGTTTCTTAGAACTGATAAAATCCGTCTCTGGCAGCAGTTTGCGAATGTCATCAATAGCCAATTTCAGTTTGTCTTTGCGCTTCCTCTCTATACTGTTGTGGCTCTGACGCTTTGCAGATGCACTGCTCAACAGATCATAAAATTCACTGTAATAATTTAAGCAGTTTTCTCCAACTTTTTCTCTCAAATTGTTAAATTCACATCTATGATTTAATCACTGTTATTGCACAGCAGAAGAAAGCTAATTTGAAATGTCAACAAAAAAACTTAGCTAGCCAGGCAGAGTGAACTTGTACATATGACCCAACCTAACGAGTCACAGTCACTATCTGGCTAATAATCTATCTTCTGGATTAACAAAATATTGTGTTTGCTTGATAAATCTGCATTAATTAATAATGAAAATAAAGAGCCGACTCTCGCTAAGCATACCATCATAATCACTAATTTGATACCACCAAGTATAAATGGTATAAACAAAATAACATGCATAGAGCAAACAATAGCAGCAGGACAACGAAACTGTAAACTGTACTAGCACTTACCCTAAGAAAAGAATTAAAGTATAAACCAAACTACAAACTGTAAAAACATGTTATATGGTCAGTCACATAGCACGGGCTAAGAGGATGTCTTAGTAAATGACACTTAGCTGTAAAAACTACATTATACCTTGGCAACATTTCTGTTTGTTGATCCATCACTGCCGAATCATATCATGACAACTGGGCTCCGTCAGATGAGAAACCAGGTTAAAAGTTCCATGCCATTAACCACTACAATACCACACTTTACGTAAAATGCACACTGTCCAATTACAAAAATATTCTTAATACTAGCTAACACGGTATGCATACCAACTATTAGCAATAAAAATACAGTCACAAACCTGCAACAGTGAGTAACAGCAGTCACATAAACCACACATGATATGTATCTGGTATGTACACGAATGAGTCACAAATGATCAACTCTGACCTGATCGGATCTCACAACACCATGGCAATAGGTGGGGATGTTGGTTCACAGTTGTTTGCACAATAATGACGTTAATCCTAACCCTAACCCCTTAGACCCCTATTCCATCAAAAACTATTATTGTCTGTCCAATGCAATGTACAGCATGGGACAGAGCATAAAATCACCTGAGTGTCCGTGCGTGTGTGTGTGTGCGTCTGTCCATGCGTGAGTCCGTCTGTGTGTCCAACTTTACTTAAGCTATCTTCCTTCCATCTTCCTTTTCCCTTCCTCTTCTTTTTCTCCTTCCCCTTCCCTTTCTCCTTTCCCTTCCTTTTTCTCCTTCCCCATTTTCCTTCCCCTTTCTCTTCTCCTTTCCCTATCTTTTACCCTTTTCCTTCCCCGTCCCTTTCCCCTTTCCCTTTCCCTTTGCTTTCCTCTTCTCCTTCCCCTATCCCTTTCCCTTTTTCTTACCCTTTCCCCTTCCCCTTTTTTCTTTTCCCTTCCCCTTATTTTCCCCCTTTCCTCTTTCTCTTTCCTTTCTTCCATCTTTTTTCCGTGTCCATGTCTGTGCATCCAACATTTGAGGCGCCATATCTCCACAACGGTGCCAGATGGATGCATGGTCACAATGAACCACCCACAAAAAGTCGCCCACCGCGAGTCGAATGGTCACGTGACCGATGACGTCACGTGACCCCAAAAGGTCAGTCATGACTCCATTATCTTTAAGGCGCTGTATCTCGACAACGGTGCCAGATGGACGCATGGTCACAATGAACCACCCATAGGAAGTCGACCACCACGAGTCCAACATTTGAGGCACCATATCTGCAATGACCAGTGATGTCACATGACCCCAAAAGGTCAAGGTCATGACCCCATTATCTCTGAGGCGCCATATCTCCACAACAGTGTAAGATAGATGCATGGTGACGATAGACCACTTAGGCCTATAGTAAATCGCTGGTGACGAATCGAATGGTCTCGTGACTGACAATATTTATTATTTAGTTATAATAATAGCAATGGATGACAGGAACATTGCTGCTGTACAATTTAAAATTAAACTTTTTGATTTTTTTCTACCAGTCGAAACAGCTCACTTATTATATTTATGCCGTGCCTAGAGAGCCGACAGTCAGCCCTCTAGGCTGCTTACTAGAGGGCCGACAGTCGGCCCTCGTACTAGAGGGCCAAGAGTCAACCATACACTGTCGTAACATGGGTCGGCAGTATGAGAACCCATCATTTGGGACCAACTTAATTCATGATTTCACGGCCGTGACATTTTCCGCGAAATTGGCCTTCTTCCGTGAAAAACGCCGATTTCCGTGAAATCCGTGATTTTTTGTGAATTTTAGTGCTTTTAGTTTAATTTATGACAATTCCAGAGTTTTATCAGCAGCTTTTGTACGGATGTTGCTGTTTGCTATGTGTCGCACTTTAGCACTAAGTAGTTGACATTGACTGTCTTGAGTCTTGACTTAGTGTAGTAAATATTCTTTG
>Ga0209367_1006055_pt1 | contig 16754 bp, 12 predicted proteins | sample WorMetLIZISLAND2_FD_187412 | JGI IMG/M metagenome (GOLD analysis project Ga0209367, IMG submission 187412) | Marine gutless worms symbiont microbial communities from Max Planck institute for Marine Microbiology, Germany - Olavius geniculatus... ... | reverse complement strand
AGGCCATATTTCGGCCCCTAGGGGGTGCTGCGCCCCCAAATTTTTACACGCGCTAGAGAATGACCAAGTCTTACTAGCGCACCCCCCACCGGGGACGGGGGCCCCTATTACAACTTTTTTCAAATGGGGTCAAAAATTGGCTTAAAATGGAATAAATGAGCCATTATAACTTCGGAGTTAGAGGGTGTAGCCCGACGAAACTTTGGCACTTGACGTGTCTCTAGGTGGGAGTGTTAACGCAAGTACAACTTTTGGGGGCACGGCCCCCCTCAAAATTTGGGAGGGCGAAAAACGTACAAAAATCGGCGCAATTTACGACAACTTTCGAGTTTGAGCGCAAATATCTCTGGAAGCGATGAAGTTAGCGACAACACGTAAACGGCGTTGACGAAAACGATCTTTTGGGCGTTGAACAAAAAAAATTGTGAAATTCCGTTCACTACGAACAAAGTTATAAGCGTTCATGTTGACCTACCCTAAGTCGACAATGCGCGTTCGGCGTATGCCAATGCATTTGAGTTCGGGCCACGTGACTTTGGTGCCGAGAAAATTTTACCCTTCCCCCTAATTTCCCCCAATGGGACTTAGGGCGCCGGACGGACTCACGTTGGGCTTTGCCCCAAATTTCTAGTTTGTAATTGCTTTCACGTTAAACTAGTGAATGTTAGCAAAAATCGCGCAAATGACTAGAAATAACGTCCCCGTACGAAGGAATCTTTTAACATAGAGAGCCGAAATTTAAACTGCTAACATTTATGTTTAATTTTGATAATTTTATACACAGTTTGTCTTGGTCTGTCTTCAGCCATTTCGGTGCAATTTACTCTTGAAATACGCCGCATTCTAAATTTACCAAAAGTTACATAAAACCCATCATTTGGGGGAGGGGGTTCAAGGTCGTTTAAAGCCATCGAAAAGTTCGTCACCAGTGCTTGTTATGATACGCGACAGGTATGTGACTATCTGCAACCGTTTTCACACTAAACCGAGCCAATAGCGGTTTATAGCGACTTCTTTTTTGATGTTCTCGTTCAAGGAAAATTTTTCATACAGCGGCACGAAATTTTGTCACAAAATACTAATCTTTGTTGCAAACCATGGAGATGATTTTGTCATCCTAGCTTCCGCCTCTACGATAACTAAGACGCGATGTGCAGTGCGTGCTGTCGCGCGTAAAATGAATTTATAAAATTAAATTAACAACTGAACGTTAATTGCGTTGGTAACACGAACCACAGCACGCACTGAAACGTCATTAATAACTTTAGCAGACGATTTTCTATCCGTCTTTGATATAATTTGGTTAGTCTTTATTAAAAAAATAATGCATCTCAAATTACAAGCGTTGTGCGCTTTTCGTTTCCAATTCTTTATTTGACAAGCCTAGGTCTTTACAATGTTAAACATTTTTAAACGTTTAAAAATGTTTAGTGATTTCCTGCTATTAAACATGGTCCAAAAACAAAACGTTTTTAGAAGTGTCTATTTCAGGACATTATTTTCTTACGCGCGAAAGCAGCTATACTGCTTTCAGCACGTCTTAGCCATCGCAATTCTGTCCGTCTGTCTCTCCGTCTGTCTGTCCGTCCGTCTGTCTGTCACACGGGTGGATCAGTCAAAAGTGGTGCAAGCTAGAATCACCAAATCTTCATCACCGGCTGCCTGGAAGACTTTAGTTTCAGGAAACGTAAAGCTTTTCCATGAATTCGAAGGGGGTCACCTCGAACAAGGGCGCTAAATGAAAGGGTCGGAAAAATTTGCGATTTTTAGGCAATAAGTCGCTGTATCTCAGTAACGGTGCGAGATAGGGCCTAGGTTACTATCAATCACTAATAGGAAGTCGTACACTGGCTCTCCATTGGCGCCGAATTCAATGACCTTGGTCGACCGTGAACGCCAAAATAGGGATTTTTTAATGGTTTTTGGCGATTTCGGGCTGCGATACAAGTCTATATCATTCACAAGGTGGAGTCACAGAACTATCGTTATGTGCACTTCGGCATAACTGTAATAAAGTGTTGTATTTTGTCCTAAATTTGCGCAAATCTAACTCAAACAATGACAGAAATTTTCGTTGTACGATTTTGTTGTATTGTGAGCGCAATAATTTATTATTTAGTACATTTCTGATGCACAGTATTTGGTAAAACGGCTTGCATACCTTACAGCGTAATTTGTGATATTTTGTTCTATGGTGCTGTTTCCTCGGGAATCGGTTTACAACGCCCAGCACTAATCAACGCGGATTGATTGCATTGATTGACTTGTTATATTTTTACGCCCGCAAGCAGCTACTGCTTTCGTCGCGTCTTAGCCATCACAATTCTGTCTGTCCGTCTGTCTGTCTGTCCGTCCGTCCGTCACACGGGTGGATCAGTCAAAAGCGGTGCAAGCTAGGATTACCAAATTTTCACCGTCAGCTGCACGGAACTATCGTTATGCGATCCAGATACAAAATTTGGTATTTTATATATTAACTTAGCGTGAACACCCCAATTTTCAGCTAATATACTAAACCAGAACTGCTATAGGCTTTCGCGCGTCTCGTGAGCATTAGCTCACGAGACGCGCGAATTTCTTTTTCTCAATTTCTCAATTTTTCTCAATTTCTTTTTTTGTTTTTGGTAGATAGTTGTTTGACATAGACCTATATTGAATGCGTTAAACATAGTCGGATTTTTATATTTTTCCACTCCTGTGCACTGTCAGAAAAAAAACTTGCAACAAAGCACTCACTAAAAATCCCACCACCTTTAAAACGTGGTGCTACCGTGCTACCCTGCGTCTTACCGTGTACTTGTGCTAGCGAACGGGGAACGTTTGAACGCCAAATGTACTGATGCGAATGATATTGTGATATGAACAGTGACAACGATTATCACAATTTTTGTCTAAACAAATGACGAGACAAACTGCACAAATGGCGGGTTTCTAAAATTTATATTTGACGCGTTTAACGTAGATGGCATCTTTAGTGATCACATATAGACTATTCAAATTTCCAGTGTGTCAATGAAAGAAGTTTGTGAAAGTCGATCGATATTGGGCAGAGTTACGACAAAAAGCAGCTTAGGCTTACTGTGCTTTTTTTCGACTCGCACTGTATAGTCACGAACGTGTCATAATTGAAATATCACTTTCAGTGTCCGAACTGCAAAGAAGCTTCGGGCGAAGTCACGCACGATAACTGCGAGTCTTCTTCGCCGGTTTTCTTTTTTTTGAAAATTTCTATTTATAACACAAATGGTGAAGTAAAAAATGTGAAAAATGTCAAACAAATGCATCTGTGTAAATATTAAATAAGTCATAATGTAACTAAGTTTTAACTGTAAAAGCGCGATCATTACATGACTTTTGCTCGTCCTCCGGCCTACTCACTCCACTTTGAAAATTATTAGTCGTTTCTTTCGCTGCATCACCCACCTTTGGAATCAACATCCTCACTCACTTCGTCAGCCACGTCTTGATCTGTTTCTTCCTGATTATCACTCTTCCATTGTCATCTCGCCTCACGAGTGTCATCGTCACCACTCTTATCATTCATCACCCCATTATTTTTCATTTTAATATCAATTTCTTTTTAAATTCTACCCTTCATGGACATCTAGCATTCCTCTCGGACTGATTTCACAGCTGTCTGGACTCGCTTAACGTTTTTTTTCTCGTTTTAGTTTTTTTTTACCAGTTTTAGTTAAATTTATTCTCTTTTAATTGCTAGAATTTCAGTCAGTTTCTTGATTTTTTGTTTTACGTCAATTTTTCTTATTTAATTTTTTAATATTTAAGTTTTTTTAGTTAAAGTGCTAGATTAAACTGACAGTTCGTTTGTCAGTTATTAAGTACAAGTTCAATATCATATCCTATCATAATTATCATAACATCCATGAACATGCTAACAAGACTGGGGCTAAATACGACTAAATCAAAATATTATCATATTCGTGAAAGTGTATTGAAAGCAACAGAAGTAAAAGGAACTAAAATAAAGTACGACGTGCACGATGTTCAATCTTTTTCTATTTCTATCGCTTTTAACGCAGCTTAAAAAGACGTACTGCACGCTAACGACGGAAGCGTGTCGGCATGGCGCATAGGCGGCGTAGCATAGACATGTTCATAGTCTGTCAGCTGCTGCGTGTGTGTGTGTGTGTGGCCAAATTTATTTCGAAAGAAGTTAATTCGTAGTCCGGCAATAAGTCTCTTATTGAGTAATTTCGTCTGCAGACGTCTGCATGCGTCATACATGTGCTGAAGATACTGGCATTCGCGACTAGCTCTGCAGGTGCAGTAGGCTACGTGAATGAACAACGAACAACCTAGGCTGCGTGCGACAGCTGTCGTTAAAGCACCGCCAACATGTGCGATTAAACACAGCCAGCAATACCCCGTTTACACGAGAAAGCATATACATGAAGCACACAAATAAAGCACAGTTGGAGCAACCTTAGAGCACACTTGAAGCAAACTCAGAGCACATGTCGTGCACTCTTAGAGCTGGCCTGATGACGGTGTATATTGAATACGCGTGCTTCATGTGTGCTTTATGTATGCCTCATGTGCGCTTCGCTTCCTCGTGTAAACGGAGTATCAGTAAGTAAATTAGTAAGTAAGTAGTTTATGATTAACAAGTGACAGTCGCATACGTATGACATATTGCAATAGAACAGACACAATAAACACGCAGTTAACGGTACTTTGAAAAACAACGTCATAATAATAGCCAGAAGTAAAGTCGATAAATAACTAGGCCTATATACAGACTATGAACGTTTATTTTATCGACCAACGGAAGCTGAATTTGACATGTGTTGGCTGTTATAAATTTTTGTATAAGAAGTTAAACAAACTTAAAAATTACGTCACTGTGAAAATTTTAATTTGTCATCTACTCGGGACAGCTCAGCCTCCTATCCTCATCAGAACAAGATCAGATTTAGTAACAGACTTCCTAATATAATCTACGAATCTACTTCGTGTGGTTAATTGGGTGCGAGCGTATGTCTCTGTATTATGGATTAGAGGCTTGCGGGTATACCCGTACCCGCGGGTAGACCCGTACGGGCGGGCCGGGTACATGTATGTACATGTACGTACCGGGTACATTGATTGACTGATTGATATTTCACGGATATGGGCTGGGTACGGGTACGGGTGCAGGAGGGTATACCCGTTCTGTTAGCGATAATTTGGCTTTTTCTTTTGGCGAGATAAACATTTATTTTCCTTCAGTTTTTTTTCAAAGCTGTAAAGACTTACCTGTCTCGCAATGATTTCTGAGGCATTATAATGCACTATTGGCCTCCCTGCGGTAGATAGGACACTGTAAGATTTACGACTTTGTAATCGTTTTATTACAAGTACGTGAGTAGCTCCTGCTGTCAGTGATTGACTGACTGCTAGTAACAAGAGATCTCATTGTTTTTGGCGAAAGACGGGACAGAACTAGTGAAGCACAATCTGAACGTCTAAACCCCTACAGAGAGCAGCATTAGTTTATGACAGGAACCATGCAGTCAGCGGTCGATGAGAACGAGCACAGTGGTTGCAGTGACGATGATGATGCTGACAGATTAACTAGTTTTGCATTTGACTGCGAAAAACTCTCGCCGCTGCAGTTTTGGAAGAGACAAGCATTAGAGAAAAAGATGCTGAAACTGTAGCCTACGTAACTGCGAGGAGTGTCTACGCCATTCCAGCATCACAAAGCAGAAGCTTGCGTGTATGTTCTGACCGACTTACGAACTACATTGGATCCGGAGCATGTCGACGAGCTGTTGCTGCTTCGGTCGCACTACATGCAGACTCATGAGAAACATAACGATGACGCTGATTAACCATAAGACTATTTGCTTAACTATGACACTGCACTAAGCAGACTGATTGACAGTGATCGCGGCTATCGGATAATCAGAGATCATTTTACAATATTTGATAACAAAATGTTGCAGACATCTTCTAGGCCTATATGTCGTATGCGTTTTTACTTCAGTTCATTTTCAATCATAGCCACAAGGCTGTCTTTGTTTGGTTGTTATTAGAACTTCCTCTTCTTCTTCTTATGGCGTACTCTTCCAGAGCGTGGCCGTGTCCACGATGCGGCGCTAGTCCGCCCGCCCAGAAGCTTTTCTCCACGCAGAAAAAAGACCAATGTTCAGAGGTCTCGGGTCTGCCTCCACCGAACGTAACCAGGTGTGACTGGAAGAAGGAAATTACACATTCCATTAACTGACCGAATTAACGTGTACGGGCACACGGGTACGGGTACGGGTACGGCTTCTTGTACTCGTACCCGTACCCGCTGGGTACGGGCTGGGTAAAAATTTTGCCGTACCCGCAAGCCTCTATTATAGATCTAGTTATTCATTAGCGTGGGCATCGCAAATTTGCAATGTTTCGACCTTTTTTCGAAAGCCGCATAATGCGCTGCGGTATCATTGGTCATTATCATTAATCAGTTGCCCTGGCTAGCTGTAGGCGCCTCTGGTCACGAGACAGAGTCATTTATCATTTCTAGACTACATCTATTTCGACTTACGACGAGCTCATATATGAAGTCGCAGTCGATCGAGTATGTCTGTCTGTCTGTAGGTATGTTGGCTGACAACGACAATTAGGCCTATCTTTCACGTTGACAGTAGTTAATGGGTGCGCGGGCTTGCAGTGTGAAATACCGCGCCGGCACAATACACGGTTAAACAGACGGCACACTATTCACAATTTCACAGACATCCAAGTCAGACACACAAAAGAAAAAAAATAACAAACAAAACTACAAACAATGCAAGTCGAACTCAAACGGTATGCTAGTATATAAACTGGATAGTGGATACTAAATCTAAACTTGCGTGAAATCGCCGAAGTTAGCCAGTACTTATGCTACTCAAAATTCAGGCTTACTAGACTGAAACTATTAGTTTAGTTTTTTATGAGTAGCTATAATCTTTAGAGTTCAAATGTTTTCACACGTAGCTGTGTTGTAACTTCTATTATTGCTAATAGCGTTTGACTTTGAGAAATAAAAAAAAATGCAAAAGCCCAACTGTTGATAGGATAGCCGACTGTACTGGTTGTCAGTGACTTCAAGGTCATCTAAGGTCGATGATTTTTATCTCATCTGAAAAAAACGTATGCGATTTCGTATTAGTGTTCAATAGCAACCTTGGCCCTATCTCTCACCGTTTCCGAGATACAGCCACTTATAGCTTGAAACATTCCTTTGAAAATTGCGGCCAAACCGTTGCAGATGGAGACATGGTTACTATTGACAGAATTCACTAACGCCCTATCCGATGGCATTATCGCCGACTCCCTACGATTTACCGTTTAGCCACAATGCCGCAGGATTGGCATACCATAGTGCGTTATGACCTTTTAAGGTCATCCAAGGTCAACGATTGTCATGTTATTTGAAAGCCAACATGCGATTTCCTATTAGTGATCAATAGCAACCTTGACCCTATCTCGCACCGTTTAGCCACAATACATCCGTGACGGACGACGGACAGACTACAGAGGACAACCGACAACTTCATCGCAATACCCTCGACCGTTAGGTAAGTACGGTCGACTAATTACTTACCAACTTACTTACTTTCAATAGGTCTACGGCTAGGTATGTCTATTTGTCTTTTTCTCTGAGTTTAAAACCAGAAACAAACTCCCGCATATATACGTACATTTCGGCGAAATTCAATAACTGGGGCGTATGGTCTGCTTATTTGTCGCATTTCGGTGGATGCCTGATGCACATGTGTTGGCCTATACGTGATTGCGTTGTGCCAGCTGCATCAGGGTCAGTCTATATGTTTGTTAATTATTTGTATGTCTGCTGCAACGCTGCGGTAGGCCTACATAGAGGGGTATATTCTCACTTAACAGCTCAGTCAGGTGTCGATCACTTCGGAAATTACGAGAAAGCGCTACTGATGATGAATTGATCTAACACACGCAAAAGCGTCACAAGAAACTCAGCCACCGCTTGAAGAATTTGATAGGGTGCCGGCTTGCATGCCGCATTCATCTCATCAGTTAAACTTTGTTTAAGATGACATAAATAAAATGAATTAAAATGGAACGAAATGAAATGAGGTGATCGAAAGTAGGACAAGTAAACCAAAACTAAAATAAAGCAAACTGGAATAAAAGCCGCGAGATGAGCGGCTTTCATTACCAGAATGCATGTTCCCAGGCTGTATAGTCGGCTATCCTAGCAACAACTGGGCTTTTTAAGTTTCACGAAATAGTGTAATCGACGCAATTCAAGTTTAAAAACTGGTGCTGTATTTTATAATTATTTTACTGCAATTTTTTTACAGAATGTGATGATAAAATTATTATTTGGCGAAGAGAAAGAAACTCAAGTTTGTAGTTTACGGTACCAGCCCGTTTTTGGCCCACCCTGCGTTACTTATTTATTGAATGGATGTAAACAATGATGTTTACAAACATAAGCAGTTTTGTAATGAAATTGAACTTATATGTATTATTAGATATATTTGGGTTATGGCTTGGCATACTGGAGGTATTTTGCATCTTTTTTATTGCATTATGCTGTGCTGGAGTATCATACTCGCCACATACTTATCACGCTTTTTTAGTCTCTGGAGAGATAACTCTACCTTCCATAATGTACAGATCAGAATACTTGGGGTAACCCGACGCGACCAGCTACAGAATGACATGATACGGCACCGTTACATGGATCAGCCAACCGTTGGGAAGCGGATTCAGTGCAATCGTTATCGATGGTTTGGACTTGTGTGCCGAATGGACGATTCCTGCTTGCCGAAACAGCTTATATGGACAGAACGTCCGGATGGTTGGCGCTGTCCTCCTAATGCGCCAAGGAAACAGTGGAAGGATCAGGTTGCTGCCGACGTGACGACTCATCTGTCCAGGCGCCTTTACCGTGACCCCTTGATGGCGGCCACCAGCATGGCAGCTGAGCGCGGTGCATGGCGGGGGTTACGGTGCGACATCACCGGCATCAACTGACGCTGTGACCAATTAAGCGAGCGCGCACATCCATATGTCTTGAGCGTCACTGATAAGCGCCGATCCGATTCGATCTTGCGAGTAATGTCGTACATTTCCCGTAAGGTACAGTGTGATATGAGTTGATAAACCAGATATATATCGAAACGTGCACAGCACATTTTTTGTGTGACAATTGTGTACTTATGTCAGTCAGTAAGACTATGTTGTATATATGGAAATGATATTATTTTTGTAAAGTTTTGTAAAGTTTGCCTTAAACTTATTTGGGAGTATGTTGTGTGTTTTTACAGGTTCTGCCAGTCAATAATATACATTTATCTGAAGATTCCACAATTGCTCAACTAGCAGTGCATTATTACAAGTTTTAGCTTGATGGGTAATCAGTTGACAGGAGTTGCACCATCGCAGATACTGCCCGTTGAGCAGTATCTCACTGACGTGCCACAGTTTCACTTCATTGAAAAGTACGTTTTGTGCTGCAGTGGATACTGAATCTTAATTTATGCAAAATCACAGAAATCAGCCAGCTCTTTCTCTTACTCAGAATTTGTTAGACTTAAACTATTATGATGATCATTCGATGAAAAAGTTACAAAACAGCGTGATTCTGTTAGTTTTCCAAATATAAAAAATACAAAAGATATATCTTGTAAGGAATTAATTTTGAGTACCAGCTGTGAGTTTCATTATGATGACATCATTGTGATATCATTTGAAAATAAGCATTGAGTAAAGCAATGTTGCCACTGAAATTGTCTTATAATGAACAGCGTGCCATGTGCCATTATTTTTTGTGGGCAAAAAGACTTAATGCAAATCATACATTCTGAGATGCATTGACTATATGGCGACAAGTGTTTTACAAAGCCAAAAGTACACATTTGATGTAAGAAAAATGCTGTATGGGCAGAAAGTCTTATCAGACATTGAGGTGCAATCAGTTGTTCTTTGGTGGCAGAGATAATAGCCAGCATCATTCTTTGCATCGTGCATTTGGAAGTTTGTTGACAGATGGGACAAATGTTTGAATGAACTCAGATGATACGTTGAAAAATGAAAAACTGATCTTTGACATTTAAAGAGGTGACATTAACTTGTTAAGTTTAATTTTCTTTTCCTCGTTCCTATGCTGCTTGTCACTGGCAAGTTGTGATTGATTACTGGTGGAGAAAATAATGCACGTTGCACATGCAGACAGTTTGTTTTGTGAACAGATGATGTTAGAATAATGACATCATCCAAAAAAAATTTACACATGTTTAAAATAAAATTTCCTAATCAAAATACATATTTTGGATTATTTTTGTTGGGAAAACTACCAGAATGATGCTGTTTTTTAACTTATTTGTTAACGACCCTTGTAATTTAATTTTTTATGAGTTTAGTTTTATCCTCATAATATTTATGTAACATAAAACTTTTGCCAGGTTAAACTAGCTGACACTTGTAATATGCAGTACTGAACAGTTATTTGATTTTAGAGTAATTGGTATGGCATATCACAGATAACTCTGCAGTGTAATGTGATTAGATGTAATATAATCATTAAAGTCATTTATAATAAACTGTTGGTGTCATGTATGTTTAAACATATCACATCTATTCTTATTACTTGAGCATTTATGGCAGTTGTTTGGTTTGTTGTATTAAACATTGACTACATGTCGTAACATACTGCTTATGCTAAGCTGTTTCAGCCCATGATATTCATGACCCTGCTGTTTTGTAGCCTTGGCAGCACAAGGTTTTTCAAGGTTGCAAGAGCGCAGTCAAAAGAAGGACCACTTGTCGTCAAAGTATTTGTTATTCATGATCCATCATTGCCGCTGAAGTCCTACAGAGACAAATTGGAAGGTGAGTTGTTGTCAGTACGACTTCAGCTGATGTGTTTTGTTATTATTTTTTTCACATCATTGGTATTAGCAATTGCATACAGATTGTAGAAAAGTGAGAAGGACAAATGGTCTCTGGCGAATGATTTTGTTTTCCTGCGCTTTCTTTGAAACTAGCCAAAAGCTACGGATGAAGTCTATGGATCACTAGCGTACGACATTGCACCACAGCTGTTGTGCGTTCCCCTTTGCCATAGCAGGGCTTTACTTGTAAAATTCTTACAAGTGACAACCATTACTCAGTGTCTGCTTGAAGATTGCAATATAAAAGCACCAGTATTGAAAGTGTTGTTTTCACATTTCTACTCTGCACAATTTTTTGAGGCTTACAGAAAGACATTAGTTCATCTGCAATTTTGTGTTGATTATGCACTGTGATTCAAGAATTTTTGAGTCAGTACTTTCTCAGATATTTGTAAATCTACAAATTTTTTTACTGCAGTGTATAGCAGTAAATATTTATCAAAGTGATCATGAAAGATACCGTCACACCTGAAGTGTGTAGTTGCAGTATCTTGTGAAGTATTGGTAACAGACACAGTTTCCAATTGTCAGTAGTTTGTTGTTGTTGTTGTTTTTTTGCAGACATTTATTCTCGCCTTCAGGATGCCACAAACTGTCTGCCGTTTCAGATTGCTAAAGTATGTCATATTCATGTTTTCTATCTTTCTGTATGCATATTCTTTCATATCAGTTATTTATAGTTTAATTTAAATAACTTAGGACAGAACTAGGAAAATTACCATAAACATTAATCAGTTAGATGTTTCTCTGTTGTAGTTAAGTGGACATACTGCTTCGGTGTTGTTGTTATTCTCTAGATTTTGATATTTTTTTCTTGCCAGTAATAAAACAAAATAATGATATTAAAATCAATTTATAAAGTCTTATCATTCGTACTGAAAGCGCACATTCGTTTAAGCATCTGCATTTTCAGCATGGGTTATTATTAAGTTCGTCACTTGTACACGAACTTGTCATAGCAATAAGAATTCTTTGTTTTATTATTATTATTTTATTTATACTCATGGCACATTGCACATACAATCATGCATACTGAAATTAAGACTCAGCAAACATACAGTATAGACAGACAGTCACAGATTAGTCTTAAGTGAATTAATCAGATTTGCACAGGTACATGTGCTATGATGCACAGCTAAGTGTGCTGTGATGTTTTAGTGCTCTTCTTGGTTTTATTATCGTTTTGTATTTGCATGCGTTATTACTATTACGTGTTTCCTTTTTTTGCCTGTTGTTGTATGCATTTGGTGAATGTTCGTTCATGTGTTACGGTATGTGTGATTTGAGCAGCAGTCTGACCGTGCTGCTTTTCTGATTCGTCAATATGTTAAAGATTCTTTGTACGATCGTATCAGCACACGACCGTTCCTGAGTCCCATTGAGAAGAAATGGATTGCTTACCAGTTGCTCTGGGCAGTAAACCAGTGCCACAAGCTCAGTGTAAGCAATGCTCTGTGTTCAGCATATGCTTAGTCATAGATAAAGGGTTAAACATGCTTATAGCTTTTCACGGAAACCTATCAGAGCGTCACCTGCCATATGGGATCTCCTACCATTCTGCACAGGTGAATGTGCCCAGTTCAACTCCAGCCAGACAACCAATGTTCAATTCATCTGTTACAGTTGCAGTAAGGAAATATTGTATACAATAACAGATGTGAAGATTACAAAGTGAAAATGCTAAAACTTTTTAGAAACACACTATTGAACAAAATCTCATCTATTGCTTTGATCTTATGCAGATGTTACCATTAACTCATGAGCTGCTATGCCATGTGCTACCAAATTTAAGGGCTTGGTTTAGGTTTTTTGCGGCTGTGAAAAATGTATAAGAGTTTGTTTCTGTTCAAAATGTGGGTTTAAGTTGAGTTTCTTAGCTTTGATTTGCATCTCTGCCACAAATGCACAAATGGTTCAGGTATGTCATGGAGACATCAAGTCGGAAAATGTGATGGTGACAAGCTGGAACTGGGTTCTGCTTACAGACTTTGCCAGCTTCAAGCCCACTTATCTTCCTGAGGTTTTTATTTATTGCTTTTTTTGTTTGCATTTGTGATTTATGAATCAATGTTTATTTTTGTGGTGTATGCTTGTCTGAGTATAAAAATGAATTGTCAGCAGCATGTGTTCATTCTGATAGGCCGCATTGTGTGTCTTACTTGTCTGTCCAATATGCAGTCTACAATTTTTGAACTTGAAAAAAAGTGTAGAAAAACTGCCTGGTGTCAGTGTTACAGAGGGTGGCAATAACTGATATCGTGCAAATTTTTAAAGGATTTTTTTCTTATTGGCAGGACAATCAGTTCAACTTCATATTTCTTTCCCACATGGTTCAGAAAATGTTAGAAATCCTTAAAACAAACCCATGTGATTATATGTGTTAACTGTTCGGCACAAAATTTAATTTAGTAGCTTTGTTCTTGTATCATGCAGGCCAGCTTGACAATTTTTAGTTGTTGAAAAGTATTACGATTTAATTAGTTTTATTAAAGTTCTAATTAAATGATATGTATTTATATTTGTTTAGTTAATGTACTTTTTTGTTAGATGGTGTTGAAAATTGATCATGTGGGATTTTGTTTGGGTAGGACAACCCGGCGGACTTCTCATATTTCTTTGACACGTCACGTCGTCGGACGTGCTACATAGCGCCGGAGAGGTTTGTGGAGAGCTCATGGCGGACTGTTGACCCAACCAAGGACATGAACAATCTTGACCTCACTACAAGTGAAGTGAAGACTGGCGATCTCACTCCTTCCATGGATATTTTTTCTGCTGGGTTAGCATTGCACTACGAGTACTATGACTACTTGAAATACTGTTACTTAGCTGTGAATCATACGGACAATATCTTTTGAAGTATAAGTTTTAAAATGGGATTAACCATGTTGAACATTGTTGTTCTTGCTGTTTCCTTCTGGCACACTATCGATGATCGTTTTGTGACTGGCCTCAGAAATTGACTGCTACTGTGGGTTCGCTTAACAGGATGGTAATGGCATGATTCTCATCGAAATGGTTGCTACATACGTGCGCCCTTTAGTGCAGTCTGTTATGATCATGGTATGACTGTTGGTCGCACGTAGTACTTAGGATATCATCAGCGTATTTTTGTCTTGAGAGCTACATCTGCTATGTGCTGAAAGTGAATACTTGCTATAGCTGATATTTTTCTTTCTGAAGCGTTAAACACTGCTGTTGCTGCTGATGATGATGATGTTGTGGTGTGTTTGTAGTTGTGTAATAGCAGAGCTGTTCACAGAGGGCACAAGTGCGTTTGACCTCAGTCAGCTGTTGGCTTACCGGTCCGGCGAGTACAGTCCAAGCAAGCTGTTTCACAGCATCGATGACGTTAACATTAGGGTGAGTAGTAGTAGTGATAGTGGTAGTGGTGGTAATCCAACATCTCCTGTTTTATTTTTACTCCACACTGTACAATGTACATACACCACACGGTATGAACTTCCGTAGAGTTGGTCTAGATACTTGTGTTTAGTGATTGCAATCTCAGGATTCATGTCTTAATTGCGGGATTTAGGATTAAGACATTTGTAATCTCGAAATTTCAGAATTGGGATGTTGCCAATTCCAGGATTTGAGATTGGCTAAAATGGCTGGGATCGCAGGATTTGGGATCCCTGGATTGGAGACATTACTTGCGTTATTGTATATTTTTCTGCATTTTTTATCGAGTTGTGTTCATAAGCAAACATGATGCTTCTGTTGCTGGTCCAGGAGTTGGTGACACACATGACACAGAAGGACCCTTCACAGCGTCTGACAGCTGACCAGTACCTGTCCAGTCAGCATGATAAAGCATTCCCGGCATACTTCTACTCATTTCTCGGCCTTTACTGCCAGCGATACGCACAGGTGCCGATTATTCACAGTGACGACCGTGTTGCCAGGTGTGCATATGTTTTAGTTTGTCCTATGTTGTGATTACGTGTCAGATGGCTGTTTCACTTGGTATCAACGAGTTAAAGTTACAGCATCGTGAACGAACCAAGCGTTTGTATTAGTAGTTGTGCTAAACCTGGTGTGTTACGTTTCATTGTGTTTGTGCTTTAGGGACCATCGTTTTCCATGGTTTGTTGAATTTTGATCCAGGCTGCAAAATTTTTCCACATCCATGCAATTACTACATTCCTGCAGAGTTTTGCGGAATTTGGTTCTGGCCGGTAATTTATTTTATTTTTCAGTTCAAATCCAAGTTCGTAAAACGTTCTGACATAAATGTCAATTTTTCTTGATCAACTGACTACTTAGCAATTAGCAAAACTCCACTGTATTGCAAAAGTATTTTACCAATGATGTATATAATCAATCGATCATTTGTTTTCATACTTTAAGTAATGCCAAAAAGTCAGCAATTTACTGAATTAATAGCATGCTTTGGAATTATGAAAATTTATGGCAGCGAACCACTGAATTTGACAAAGCTACTATTGGAATTTGGAGAAATTTGCCACAGACATTGGTGATTAATTCTGCGGTGATGTGGCTGTATTGTTTGCTATAGACTAAAGCGAGACTTGGACATGATTCTACAAAATGTCGGCAACAGCACTCAGGACTCGGCTCTTGTCATCATCATTTCACTCCTCACCTCCAGCATTCGACAACTTCTGGTATTCATCTGTTTTTATTATCTGATATAAACTCAAAATTTTACACAAACTGCCCACCAAAAGTGAATGAAAAATGCTCAGACAGGAACACAAAATAAAAATACTAAGTCAGTCATCTTTGACAGAAAATAAAAAAGAGGCAGTGTTTCTATTGTCAGCAATGCAGATGAGCTTTTTGGGGGTATTAATGCTGATGACCTTGAACGATGTTGAAATCCAAAAAGCAGGTTTTCAGTGATTTTTTTCACGATTTCAGGCTGCAACAAATATTTCAACAGTGAATTGCCCAGAAATTATTGGAGATAGACTACTACAACCTGCACGTACAAGTGATCTGCTAACGCAAACGGAAACGCGCAACAGCCGGGGCTGCTGGGGTGCATGTTTGAAACACAGTAAAACAAAGTCACCAGAAGGCGCCAGGTGATCCGTGGCTATAGTGTTTATAGTGTTTTATTTACTTGTACTCACCAGAGGTCGCTTCTATCGCTCTGCTAATGTCATATCGGCTGGATATAGCAACTTTTGCCTACCCTTCTCTCATTTAACGCCCTTGTTCGGGGTGACCCCCTTCGAATTTATGAAAAAGCTTTATGGTTCCTGAAACTAGAGTCTTCCAGGCAGCCGATGGTGAAGATTTGGTGATCGTATTTGCACCGTTTTTGACTGATCCACCCGTGTGACAGACGGACAGAATTGCGACAGCTAAGATGCGCTAGTTGTGCTACAGCAGTAGCTGCTGTTGCACGTAAAAACGTACATTTTAACTGTCTGACTTTAACCTCCAATGTTCAAAAGGTTTCTATATTATTATTATTATTATTAATGACATTTATATGGCGCAAGTTCGAAGAAAAGAAATGCAGCAAATGCGCCAAGTCAACAGTTATATGCTGTTAGTAGCTTTTGTCATGAAGAATGTTTTCAGCCACCTATGAAATACTGACAGTGACATGTCTAATTGAAGTGCAGCTGGCAAACTGTTCCAAACGACCGGACTGCTAACAGCGAAGCTGCAGTCACTGTAGTTCGTTGTCATGCATGGAACAGATAGTTGACCAGATACGGCTGAGCAAAGGTGAAACTGATTGTCATGTGATGACGTTGGGATGCAGTATGTCGACAGGTAAGACGGAGCCATATCGTGCCGACACTTGTACACCAACACGGCCGTCTTGAACAGAATACGCTGCCGTATTGATAACCAATG
>Ga0209367_1006054_pt1 | contig 16755 bp, 6 predicted proteins | sample WorMetLIZISLAND2_FD_187412 | JGI IMG/M metagenome (GOLD analysis project Ga0209367, IMG submission 187412) | Marine gutless worms symbiont microbial communities from Max Planck institute for Marine Microbiology, Germany - Olavius geniculatus... ... | reverse complement strand
CAGTGGTGTGGGACAACCCTGCAGGAGTTAAGCCACGCTGCCCTAGATAGGCAGCGGTGGGCAGCGATAGTAAGAATGGCGTCAGACACCAACGGGCATTGAGCCCACGGTTGTCGATGATGATGACGATGAAGTGTACAAAACTTTATTCAGATTCATTCAGATTTGACAGTTTTATTGCACAATGTCTAGTGTATATACACAGTGTATACATATTTGTGTAAATTGATCATCATTTGAGTGAATTATGAAAAAAAACATAAATGGGTCCTTTTTCATGAAACACCGTGACTGCAATTAAATACATTTGCATTAATTTTCCTGAATCTACTTAATGCACATCGGTACTATACCAATATGACATGGGTGCAATCATACCGAGCTGTCCATATTCGGGACTGCCGAAGGTGTAGAGGTTGCCTACAACGTCAGCTATGACGCTGAACTCTCCACCGGCCGCTACTCGACACACTGGAGGCCCTTTGTGTGCAATCTGAACAACACACGCGATGCGTTACCAAACAAACAAACTACATAAGCAATTAAGCATGCCAGTGAAATAAATATTCTCTAAGGGCCGATTTCTCATTGTTTTGCTTAACTAATGGATGCTTCCAGTTAACGCTGATTTGGCAACAGAATATTTCATAACCATCACGCTGAAAGCAAACTTTGTAAAACTGTAAAAATAATACAAAATACAAGCATTCAGTTATTTTGCAGTCAAATTGTTGTTGCTGGCGTAGTGAGCCCATTAGGTGCTGACTATATGGGGGAGCGGAGCAGATGCCCCGAAGAGATAAGGAATTATTTAGCATTAACCAGACAAAATTGGCCAGTGAAAGTTAGCTGACATTTGACCACTGATTAGCTGTTCCAAAAATGCATACTAACTTAACCAGTTAGTTATTAGCTTAGTCAACTGACTGTTCAACTGTGGCTAAGTGGAAAGAGCCAGTCCAAAGTAACAAAATAAAGAAACAAGGTTAAAAGTTGTCTGTAACTTTTAATGGTAACCTATCACAGAGCTACATCACGGTCACCGGACATATGGGATCAGACGATGTTACCTGCTACCTGACACAGGTAAGCACGCCCCACCTTAAGCACACTACGCAGCCAAGCACGGTTTACCTGTACCCAGACATTCACCCTTCCAGATAGTAAGCTAGCAAACTGGGAGTTGAATCTACAACATCGCGATCGTAAGCAATGGTTCTATCCATATACCTGATGGGTGCAGTTTGCACCCAGTGAAAAATAGGGGGGATTTTGGGGAAGTTTTGTTAAGGGTGTAGATCAAAACTTTCCCCATTTTCACAAAACAACCTACACCCATAACCAAACTTCCCCCTATTTTTTAATCTACACCATTAACAAAGTTCCCCGCTCCTAGAGAGGAAAAAACCCCAAAAATGGGGGAGAAGTTGCACCCGATTTCGATTCCAGATCTGGGAGTGATAAAAGCCACTGATCGTAAAACCAATGTCCCAACCATTATGCCGACTATTACGCCAGCAAGCCACCAATCATTTGTACACAGACTATAGAGAACAACTGAGTAGGGTTTAACACACCGCCCGACACAGTATAGGTCTTTTTGAGGATAGCCTTTCCAGGCAAAATGCACACAAACACATGATAACAGAACATTAAGTTTAACCTTTACAATTAAGAAACAGAAAGTTTAACCTTTACTGAAACACAAAACACAAAAAATTGACAGTCATCAATCTCATAATACTGTCTACTGGAAGACAGGGGGATGTGCAGCAGTGAGTGAGTGACAAACCCGTGCAGGTGTTGCAACATGCGGAGACTGATTGCCCAAGCCCAGTTGAGCATTCACATTGCTGCCAGCAGCATACACCGTACCATGCTCTACATACCACATGTAATATGCATCAACAGCACTGGTGATGACTGAATAAATTTTAATACCAGTAATTAGCTTAAATCCAAAAGGAATGAGTAATTAATCACTAAGTTCGATTATACCCAAATGGTATTTATAAGCATTTGTTTCGTTCACAAGAGTTATCAGTTACTGGAACTGATCTAACGTGTATCATAACTTCACAAGTGGCATAAACACCAAGGTCCCGTTTTCCACGCACATTTGATGGCCGATCAAACTGATATCCGATCAACTTTGGGACTTGATCGGAGATCATCTCAATAACCATTTTTCCATTGCCAATTAGCGACTAATCATCCATCAAATCTCCCATCAAGTTGATGGCCGAATATTGGCCGATCAAGTCAGATAATTGACGATTGAACACGGCTATCTGCAGTTTGTTGCTTATTTGCATCAGAAACCTCGCTTCACTTCGCCGGTCAGAACGGCAATTCGCGTATATTAAAATAAAGTTACAGGCATGGCAATCAATCACTACTGATCAATTTATACTGTGTATAGTGTTTTGTGCAGAAATAAGACAGATAGATGCTCCCATATTGACTTACGATAGAATGTATTTTTGACAGCAGACAATATGGATGATATCGTTGCTATGACGACGTTTACTGGCTACGGCCAGTGACTACGACGTCCACTCGCAGCGCATGCTGGGTAATTTAGCACAACACTGCAAATCGAGGTCACTGTTAGCCAATCAGATTGGCATAAAGTAGGCACAGTTGATGATGAATCAACAAATCGTGGATTGCATAACTGAAGATCAAAAATGTATGAAAAAACGAAACACAGTTGATCGACGATCAATTCTGAGCATCAAGTTGATCGGAGATCAGTAAATCAAAGATCAAACTTGATTTGATTTGATTGGCGATGGAAAAACCAGACCTAAGTGCTTTTCATTCATTAAATCCAAATTATATTAACTGTTACATAAGCATGACCAGTGGCTTCTATCCCTATACCTGGTGGGCGCAGCTTGCACCCAGTGAAAAATAGGGGGGGGAGTTTTGATAAGGTTGTAGATTAAAACTTCCTCCCTATTTTTCACTGAACAAACTACACCCTTAACAAAACTTTCTCCCTAGAGGGAAAAGTAGCCCAAAATGGAGGGGAAAACTTGAGTCAGAAATTGGGGGGAACCTCAGCCCAAAATTGGGGGGGGAAGTTGCGCCCGATTTTGATTCCAGATTTGGAGGGGATAGAAGCCACTGAGCATGACGTGCCTGTGAGAAAAAGCGTGTGAGCTTTGCCGCATGCAACGCGTACAACGTTGAGCCCGGACAAGCTGTCAATCAGCGTAGGCACATCACGGCGCACTGTGTCACCCTGGGCTAGTTGAGCATTCTCATTCCGACCTGCAAAGCAACAACAGAATTTCTCCACATTCCACTCCACAAACTATAATACAGCAATCACTTAATAACAACATCAGTATTCACAACCCATCCAAAACACAACGTAGTTCTATCTTAAAGCTCTCTGTTTAATCAATATTATTCTCACCGATTCTTGGAAGTTTTTAACACTGACTATGACGTGTTACAAGTTTTTTTTAATCTTCAAGCTTCAACGAATGTACAAACATCGTAATGTGCCCACAGTTTCCCTGTGTGATTGAGAGCTGAGACACTTAAAGTTTACATCCAGATGATAAACTAAGCAAACCAGAACAAAATGTGAGTTAAGCTAACTTAGCCAATAGCCTTCTACCCTTAGTAAGACTGAAGATCTATGGGTCGTGGTTGACTGGTGCTCTATCAAATGAAGTGCTGCTGATTTGTTGATAGTGGGCAATGTCTACCAGCTGCACCAAGTGTCAAACCGTAAGTGCAGACAACAGATGGTCACATAAGCTGCCATTAGAACTTCATGCAACTAGTTGCCTCAGTACTGGTATAATGTTCTGCTGGCCACAAATCTGTCTCATGCTAAGAACTAGCAAATAAAGACGATCAGCACTTGAGTACCAAATATGTGCTATGCACATTGGGCGACTTCACTTTTTGACTTAAACTTTTGACTTAGACTTTCGCTGAGCTAAAGCTAAAGCTGAACGCTAAAGTCTGCACTTAGACCAACTTTCAACTAAACTTTGGTCCAAGTATATTGACTTAGACCAAAGTTTAGCCCAAAACGATTAAAAATGGCGGAAAAAACTGGTAAACCTAACAGGAAATAAATCAACCATTTGCGTTTATTTTTGGTACCAGACTGCTTTAATTTACTAAACTATCCGTAAGTATAGGTCTGTAAATAGCTGTCATGTTTTCGCTCAGCTAAAGTCAAAAGTCGAAGTGGATTCCGCCTCAGCAAAAGTTTAGCCCCAAAGGCTAAAGCTATCTTTTCCATGCAAACTGAATTGACTTTAGCCAGGTTAGTTCGGCTAAACTTTGGTCTAAGTAGGTACTTAGACCGAAGTTTGGCCTAAGTCAGTTGACTTAGACCAAAATTTTGGTCTAAGTACCTACTTAGACCAAACTTTTGAAATCACTTCACTTTTTGACTTAAGTATGTACTTAGATCAAAGTTTAGGCTTAGCAAAAGGCTTAAGGCAAAAAGGTGAAGTCGCCCATTATGCAGCCTAATAACGCCACTGAGCAGAAATTAAATATGCTGTAAAAACAGCAAATAATCTAATCACACAGTGATAACCACCAGTTTAAAATCACATACCCCACGAATAAATTTTGCCATCTGTTGTGATAACAACACTGTGACAAGCCACGCATCCGGAGGCCACAGTCCGAATCTGCACTCCTTTCAGGCTGGCAATGCGATGTGCACTCCATAGGTTTCGACCACCAACATTTTTGGCTACGCAGCAAACAATTTTGATCAAACACTTGAATATGAAATAGACGTTCACAAACAGTACCGGAAATATATATGCAGAGGTTTCTATGGTATCCCACACCCAGTCAGATAAATAACAAACATAGTACAGTGATCACAATCAGCACCTTATAAACCCCCATTGTCCTAATGGCAGATCATAGGCAGATTATAGCATAAATCTGGTTTTATTCATATATAAATGAAAATCCCATTATGTCTCAAGTAAAATTATGTCACTTGTTATACGAATGAACAACATGCATGACATTATTCAAGTTAAAGAATTGTGCATTACAGACTATTTAAAAAAAAAAGAAAATGTCAAACGACAACGTAACAACTGCTCTTACCTCCTTTGGGCAGATTTTTTCTACCAGTCAAATCCCAGTTCGTGCCTCCACTTATCAGCAGCTCACCACAGTCTTTCTCACCTTCCAGTATCTGCAACAGAACAATGACATATTACGATAATTATGGGTTCAGATTGATATCGGCGATCTGACCTGCGCCTCCGAAAAAAGCAATATATCGGACGATAGGAAAAGGCAAATGTGCCGATCAGTGGATGTGGTAATGGGTAAAAGACGAATATTGATGCGGAGGACATCCACCCATCATACACAGCCACGCCTATGGACCAATAAGCGGTGTATTAATTTGAGTGCCTCCGTTTGGGTGCCATGCTTTGTGACTGGCATGTTATTGAAATTACCGTACTTTGCATATCGTTCGAGTTAAAATCCTAAGTTAGCAAATCTGGGTTAATGACTTGCATACATACTAAAAAACTCGATCATAACTACGCATTGACATCTGTAGATAAATGCAAATATTGTTAAGCAGACAACAGAAATTGCAATCGCTTTGAGCACACAGATTTCAGTCCGCATGGACGAAAAATAACGTCCGCATGTTCTTCTTTTTCCAACTGTGGCAGACGAAAGATAGCCTCACGCTTGCTTACTTTTCGTCCACCTCAGATGGAAAATAACATCGATGCCTATAAAGCGTCCACTTAGCAGTTAATTACGGAGCGAAACGTTACCTAATATAACTACTGGGAATGATTGAAAAACTCAACAACTTTCATGACTGGTAATGTACGTGACAAATTCTATTCACACATCCATCTTTTACTCATGCATCTGCACTTTGCATCCACAGATTTTATCTGCCTTTTACCTGTTGCCACATCTGCAGATCCGCTTATTACACATAGCCAATAAATTCAGATTAGCAAGTTACTTTGGGCCCTGCAAGTGCGTTCGAAAATATAAATCTGGCTGCACAGGATCACCAATCACCATGCAACCGACATCGTATATCATCAGCAGACAAGACTTTGACATACATCGCCAGACATTACATGGTTTCATGCAGCCATCCAACTTCTATGACGATGGCGCGTTATTTAAGTACAGAAAATCCTCAAAACAGCAAATGATAGTGCAGTCGACTGCAGCTAATTGTGGGTACAATGTTAACTTAAATCAAAATCCCAGATGCTATTGTGAGAAATTTAGTACTAACAATTGGATGCGGAGAAGTCGAAGATGCTGCATGAAGCTCGGCGCCATTAGCTGCAACATCAGACTTTCGTCGCTTTTTGTCCAGCCCAGCTTCATCGTCTTCTTTGCGCTTTTTCGTCGCCATATTTATGCAATAAAATGGAAATGGTCAACAGAGCATAAGAAAACACAACCACACTGTCAGACAGCGCCAAAAAACTACAAATTGTTTGTTTTCTTCTTGAACTCGCTGCCTTGCGCATGCGCAAACGCACTGCTCTATTGCTGATGCCTACCACATGCGGACCACGAAATTTTGAGTCCGCATCACGGCATCTCAACACACATCGCTTTTTACTGTTTTTAACTTTTATTAAAAAATACACTTTCCCCGTCTGCAAAAAAATATCATGCGGATCGGCGTCCGTAGTCCGCACATCTCTAGCCAGCCGGCGCTTCGTTCACTAGAGATGTGCGGATCCCGAAATTTTGAGTCCGCCTCAGTCCGCGGATTTCGACCGAGGATCTGCTGACATGCCCGTCACATTCGGTGTGAGAAATTTGTAATCCTCGGCATCCAGCGATACCGTTTCGGGATTAGGCTTACAGATTAGTCGTTATTTTAGTATCTTTTATAGACTTATTTTATGCGCCGGCTAGGTGTTTTGTTCCGTAAACAGTTCGGGCGTAACTGGATTTTAGACACACAGTAGTCGATTGTAAATATGGCTGACAAAGTGGAAATGAGGGTTCGTTTATTTGCTAAATATTCAGATATATCACGCTCTGTCACCATCGTCATTGCGATCATCAGTTCATCTTTTATCGGTCATTATAGTTAGAGCGATGTCAGAGTTATAACTTTTTTCATGTTTTCTGTACCAGGTTACCGGTTACTGTGGGGGAGGGGGAAGGTAAAGTGCGAGGCGCGAGGTGCAAGGAGGGTATTGTGCGAGGGAGCGTGCGAGGCAGCACGCGATTGGTCGGTTATAGGCAAAAGTTCTTTATCGGACCACTGTCTTTCATCTCGCAAGTGCTCGCAGGTCTCACGCTGTATTGCCGTAATCCATTGACTCGTTCCTGTGCGTTCAGAATGGTGGGTAAACTGTGAGGAATCTATTTATAGCCGACCAGTCACGTGCCGCTTCGCACGCTCCCTTGCACTATACCCTCCTTGCACCTCACATTTTACCGACCCCCACATTTCACTGCATCAAAACAGTGCAGAGAAAGATGGTTGGCACTAAAATGCAGCCAGCCGATACTTACAGCCCGGCTGCAGAATTGTGCTAAAATGCAGCCGGCTCCGATGCACTAAAATGCAGCCGGCAGCATTGCTGCCTACATAGTTACCTCCGCGTGCTGAGCACAGTTGTCCATAACCTAATGTTTAAGCCTTTCAATTTACGAAATCTGTGTGAAATCTGAGCTGTGTATAACAAGGCTAAGTTGTCCACTGACATCTTTTAAGTCTTGTGTTGAAATTTCTCTTTATGCAATCCTTCTCTTCTGCTAATGGTTCTGAAGAGACTTTCAAAAAGAAGTGTTTCTGATTGTTTGCTATTGTTAATAATTTTAGCACTGTTAGGTGTTATGATTTTATGACTTGTGTTTTATCGTATTACTGACCATATGTGTATTTTGTGCTTATTGTATCTGTCTCTTCTGTTCTACCTATATCTTATACGGGCTTGTTCCTGAAATAAATTAAGTTATTGATTGATTGATTAGTATTAAACAATTAATGTTGCAAACATGAGAGTTAATGAAATGCTTCACTGAACAACCGATCAACAGCTGGCCGATGCTTACAGCCCGGCTCAGCCCGTCTGCAGAATTGTTGGCATGAACATGTTAAGCATCCAAAACGCAGCTATAGCTACATAGTAGTACAATTGTACTAAAATGCAGCCGGGCCCGATGTAGTTGATCACGTGACGTGGATTGTCCAATAAGGTCGCTCCACTGCATCGGCCGGCCGGCTGCAGTTTAGTATTTACTGAGAAAGATTGCTTATATTGCTTATAAGATTGCTTATATTCATTACCGATATATTTAATCCATTCATTGTAAGCTTGGCCAGTGAAGATTTTGAGAACGAGTGGTCGTGAATGAATGTGCAGGCACTGAAACATTGACAACATGAGTGACATAGGCCTACAGTTAATCATCCAACATATGCACCCCTTGTGTCCACTGTCCACCAGCTTGTGGTGGGTGGTCTTTTATGCATTCCGTTCTGCAAATGCAATCTTTTCGTGGAGTCCCGCGATGTCATGTGGTTTTCAGGCATACGGACTACTGTAGGTATCTGTGTCCACTGATGTCAGGTCAGAAATGAAATGAATGCACGTTTCAAAAACCCGATTGTTAAAAGTTTGCAGCTACATTCCAGGTTTGACAGATTTTTAGTACAGACCAAAGTACCTATGATCGTCTCACACGAAAGCCTACAGATGTAAGACGAACTAAACATTTTAGATTTTAGGTGGTAAAAAATACTGCAATCGTACTCGGCTGTGTATATATAAATATTCGAGTTTGTTCATGGCTGGCCGTGTGCGTCGTTGCCGTTTTCTATGCATACAGCCGGCCATGTGCATAACACCAGTCTTGCTTGACAGGTTGTCAATAACAGAAATGATACTACTTGGCATCAACAAGGAGATCTAGGGCTAAATTCACAAAACATCTTATGACATTTTTGCGACAATTTTATGACATTTTGCACACTTATGCCAATGTGCTAATTCACGAAACATCTTACGACAATTTTACAACAAAAATCTTACGATCACTTTTTAGGTGTCTTATGACATTCCAAATTATACGACTCCGACATCATCCAACAAAAAAACTTTTTTGTATCGATTTATAAGACCTTTAGTTCAATTATACTCGTAATCTAGAAATGTCATATTTATAGTATATCTGTTTTGCGTGGTCATTTTGCTGGATAAATTAATTAATGGTTAAATAAACAGCACTTTGTGTTGGCAATGGACCGTTGCTACGCTGTAGTCAAGTAAACACATATCTTGACAACGGACATAGAATAAAAAATAATACCGTGTAGTGCTGTGTGGTGCGACAAATGAATTAATGATAATGACTCAAATATCACGATATTGATAGTACCACAATACCAAAATAAAACTGTATAGTCTACCGCTGTCCGTCGGTGATTGGTGCAGGCTGTTTTCTTTCATATAGAACTATTTACTTTAGTAGGTAAATAACTAATGCGTATGGAAAAAAACGCATTTATCTCTACTATTCGCTAGTAGCCAATTGCGACCATGTGCTCTCTAGAGAGTGAAGCAGAGCACGCCACGGCAAAGAAATGCTTCAAATACTTCACCTCTCCCACCCTCATACAGCTTTCAACAGGCCTATTGTCTCTAAAAACTAGTATATTGATAAACTATAAAAATATAAACTTTTAAAACATTCAGTAAATAAAAATATCTGAACAAATAAAAAAATAAATCAGCATCTATGTTAACACCATGTACTCGAAATTATGCAGTCAGAATATTAAAAATTTCTAAATTAAAACATTACAAATTGAACTCTAAACGACCGCTTTTACTTACTGAGTAGTCAGCCGCTCGCAGACGACCATAGTTACCATGACAACAAAACGCCTTCGTGAAAAAGTTACGATCGTTAAAGATAAATTCTGTGAATTCATTTACTACATGTCGTAAGATAATCTTATGACATCTTAAATATTGAGTTATGAACTTATGATAATTTTATGACATATCTTACGACATGTCTTATGACAATGTTTGTGAATCGGGCTCCTGCTCTTGTAGATGCTGTTGTGTGTCAGTAGTATAGCCCAGTGATGGGTAGGCCTATGTGTAGTACTAGGCTGCTGAACACCTCATGAAGCAGAGGTCAGAACTCTGTCTAACTGCTGCCTGGGAGGCTGGGCCTGGCCGTGCTGTATCTGGGAGACCACCCACATTGGCTGGTGTGCAGTAGCTGCTGTCCACCCTGGGAAAATGTATAGTAGACCAGCTCACCACATACCAGGTACTGGTCTTGCAGTGCAGCATGCATCCCAATACCAGCAGCAGGTTTAAAGGCTCTTTATAGCTGGTGTCTGCTAATTCTTAGGCCTATTTGAAATTAAATGATTTTTCTTTCGTAAAACGAACGTCTTGATTACACTCTATTTGACACAAGCAATGGTGCTTAGTCCGTGCTTGACACCGACTGTTACTCACGCCCCCTCCCCAATAGCGCAGCACAATACCGCGGCCTCGCACACCGTCTCACTAATTACCCCGTTCCTGGCACAAATTCCTCGCACGCTCTCTCACACTATACCCTCCTCGCACCACCCACTTTTCCATCGCTCTACTGTGGGTTACTCTGGTTGTGTTTTTTTTTGGCTTTCCAGAAAGGTGCAGTGATTTGTTGCAGTCTTGACCTGGACCTTTCCGGATTGACTGCGATAAAGAACACCGTTGACCCGGAACAGATGTCGCATGCCCACAATTCGAATTGCCTATAGCGTAAATAAAGTTCTAAACAAGTGCTTTGTTCCCTACAAATTTATTTTCCCAATGAACAAAAGTGCTGGCTAACAAGCCGATGAATGCGCACGCCTGTACAATTATCTTTATGCACAGTAAAATGCACAGAACTAAATTAATTAGTACATAACTACGTATAAGTTCCATAAGCTGACTCGAAACAGACATGTAAACAATGCTTTTGATTGGCTGACATGGTGTGAACTCACCCTCCTGCGTTGCACCAGCTTTGCGTACTTTCGACCCGGAAAGCTTTTGGATCGACACAGCCCTTTTCGGAATGATTAAAAACGCGAAACTTTCATTCCAGAAACAATAAAAAACGATTTGGAGCAGCCCAGACCTAGTCAGACCCTCATAAAAACACAACCTCTGATCGACCTTGTTTTAGTTGTCTAGTTATAACGATGTTTTTAGTTGCAAAAACAGATTATAGTGACATATCACAATCACATCGATCTCGTTGCAGAGGTACTGTGCATTGTATATGAATCATTGAACTAAACGTTAAACATGAGAATCGGTATTACTAGGGCTTCAGGTAAAAAGTGGATGAATGTTGCATCAGGTAACGCTGTTAATGAAGCTGTAGTTTATTAGTCGAACCATTTTCTAACCCTTATCTTAACTTTAATGCTAATCCTAGCTCTAATGCTGATGCAACGTCAGGCTCATCAGCCATCTGCACATTTGCAGATTCGTTTTTTTTCATTTTCCTATTACTGTAGTGTAATGTATGTGCTAACGTTAAGTTCACCTTGAACAGATCTGTGTTACTGGTTGCGTTATAGAACATGGTCTTGAGCTTTCGACACACAGAGCTGCAGTCACTTCTGGGTGTGTCCAGTCTCAGCCGAGACGGACGAAAGACGGATCTGATGCAGCGTGCTCTGTCGATGGTTGATCGCGGCGTATCGTCAGCCATGGAGTCAAAAATTCGTGATCTGTATCGCAAAAGTGGAGCATCGGCGTCACGAAACTCCTTAGGACAGAGTAGACGCTTGTCTTCACAGACGTCTTCAAGTGCTGGCACATTTGCATCATCAAGAAGTGGTATGGTGTAACTTGTTTTAGGGGAAGTCTTTAATTTGCAGTTGTTTTAACACACATTTCTTTAAGTTGTATTTAGTTTGTGTGACTCCTTGTAGGTCTGTAGTTCTGAAATTTAACTGCGTTCCTTCCTAATGTGTCAATTTAAACCATGTTTATGCTGACTGAGATCTGCTAGTGACCAATAGGACATGTATTAGAATGGTGTCTTGGGGCTGAATTATTGAGCACATTTTATCTCATGTCTGACATTACAGCACACAGCTTGATTTAGTTGGCTGACTGTTATGTCAGTAAGATGAGCAGAGAGAGACAGACCCGTAGCAAAGGGGTGTTCGATAGCTTCATCGAACTTTTCCCTATTTTTTAACCTTAATTAGGAAGTGAACACTGCATCAAAATAACCAGAAAATATCCCCCAGAATTTGCAGCCAGGGATTTGCTCCAGAATGCACTTAGGAAGCTTACAGTACTCCCTGACTGTAATCTTTAGTTTGATTAAAAGAGCAACTGAGGTGTAGAGTTGAATCTGCCATTGGAAAAGTCTGGCTTCACTGACATCTGGGTTTGCTGATCTTACGTTTTCAGTTGACACTAGTAAAGCTCAAATTCCATTATGCTGACTTTTCTTTGTGATGCCCGCGACAAACCCATGGCATCTTATGACAAGAAATGGGGAATTCGGCAACATTGCAGATTTTCCCATGGCACAGACGTTGTCAACTTCGCTGTGTTTTCATCGTGATAAGACATGTAGAAGTCTGCAACTTTGCCATTTCTTTCTGTGACAAGTTTGCATAGGCAAAAATCTGTCTGTTGTGTCATGCTTGTTCCCAAATTTTATTAGAACGAGCTCGTCATAGACTTCTTGCCGGTTTTTCAAGCCATACCGACATGTTATTGAATTTGTATAATTTTCCTGCGACATCCCCATTTCATGGTTCACATCTGTGACTTCCCCATGACGGCATCGAGGTATGCCGACATGGATGTCACGGGGAAAGTCAGCATAATGGAATTTGAGCTTAGCTGAGTGCTGTGTTCTAGGATCAAACTCGAGCAGTGGCTCACATCACAGCAGTTATCGCAGCAGCACGTCTGATTCAACGGCACGACGGCCGGCACACGGGCCGGGCTCTCGGCACGAAGTCATCATGAAGGCTTTACCGTTCTATGATGTTCTCGCTGAGATTATGAAGCCATCCAGCTTAGGTATGATGAGTGCACGAATTTCACCTTTTATCACTGATGCAGTATGGCTTGGCTTGGTGATGTGGTGGTATAGGGTCTGATCAGTGATTGTGAGGTCGCTGGTTCGGCTCGCACCCAGGACACTGGCAGGTAATAACCCTGGGCAAGTTGTTCACACATATGTGTCTCTGTTTGCCAAACAGTATAATTTGGTCCCAGTCAAATAGTGGTGATACTGTGTGGCTGGGAAGGTAACTGTAGGTCTGGCATCACTGTGCCTGTGCCACCCCAAAGAAATCAAGAAAAGCCCAGCTAACGCAAAGGGGAACGCACGACAGAGATGCATATGTGAAGGCCCGGTGGGAACGAAATCTAAGTTCGCAACGATGTTTTATTTAGACTAGACGGTGGGTGATGCCTAGCGCCATATCCAATGCATGAATTTCAGTATTGCGCGCCACGTCCAATGCATGAATTCCAATATTGTCTGACATTGGGTACGATGTATTTACATACGCCAGATGGCGCCACTGTCTCCCATGGATGCTGCCGTTTGAATGGCTGAATGCGAGTATTTTAAAGACGGTATTCTAGTTTCACGCCCCCTGTGGAGAATTCCTTGAACGCAGGGGGGGGGGCGAAATTTGAACAAGTGAAAACTATGTGTAATGCTAAAAGTTTCATAAGCAAGCTGTCCCGGTCTGTCTCTAGTGATTTCGGTGCAATTCGCTATTGAAATGTGTCTTTGAGGCCAAAATTGCCGAAAAGTACATAAAAACCCTATTTTGGCATTTAAGGTCGTCCAAGGTCATTGAATTCAGTGGCAATCGAGAGCCAGTGTACGACTTCGTATTAGTGATTAATAGTAACCTAAGCCCTATCACGCACTGTTATTGAGATAGAGTGAGTTATTGGCTAAAAGTTGCAAATTTTTCCCGCCCCCTCTCATTTAGCGCCCTTGTTCAGGGTGACTCCTTCAAATTTATGGAATAGCTTTACGGTTCCTGAAACTAGAGTCTTCCACGCAGCCGACGGTGAAGATTTGGTGATCGTAGCTTGCACTGTTTTTGACTGATCCACCCGTGTGACAGACGGACAGACAGATGGACATACGGACAGTATTGTGATGGTTAAGACACGCTATAGCAGTACCTGCTGTCGTGCGTAAAAAGCCTGCCTGCCTGCCTTGCCTCTAAATGCTGTTGTTAACTTATTGCCTAGCGAAGTAAGGAGTTGAGCTGACTAGCATTTGATGGCATTGTGTTGTAGTGCCAAGAAGTACTGCAAAGCAGCAGGAAATGCGTTTCAGCTTCACGTTGACACAGCAACAGTCCGATGAGATAAATCAGCAGCGGTCAGTTTCTGTCTTATTTTTTGGATATGCCTCATATCTGTGTTGTCTAGAGCATTTGTGTAGAAATGGTGCATGTCAAATTAACAGCATGGGAAGTGTTTTTTTTGGATTTTCAGTTAGTTTTTTGGTTTGGTTATTTTCCAAAAAATTGCAGTTGTAATTGTTTGCAATTGGAATGGGAGACATGTTTGCTTATAACTTTTGATGACAGATTTTTTTGGACATTTGGTGTGTGAATTCTGAGTGTCTGTCAGTGAATTACCGTCTTCAATGCTGTGAATTGATGTTTTAGGGTTGGTTTCTGGATCAACTGGCCGGTCAAAGGGAGTCAAAGAGGGTATCCCCCAAAAAGTGGTTATTTTACTGCTATTGGCTCGTCTAGCGTAAAAACAGTAGCAGTTAGGCACAGACATGCTGCTTATCATAACAAGCATCGGTGATGAGCTTTTTAGAGGTATCAACATTGATGGCCTTAAATGACCTTGAACTCTCAAAATGAGGGGGGTTTAGCATTTTTTTGAGAGTTTTGGCAGTTATGCACCCTTTAAGAGTGAATTGTGACAAAATTTATGGAGATAGACTCAGACAGCTTGCGAACAGGAACTGTTATAGGCTGTCACGCTTTTTAAGAGCTTCGCTGAAATTACTTGTTGTCATTGTTATTCCTGCTACATCCAATAGTATCCAGTCAAGAGATCCTGGCTGTATATTTTGTGAAACAGAATCTCACATTCTAATGACACTGTACTAGTTTTGCTATACTTTTTAAGGCAATGAGGTTTTGTCTGTTCTTTAGATATAGCAAGGTCATTTTGTGAAGTACGCTGGTCTTCGTCTATTTGCTGATCTTGATGATAATGATTCTGATCATAAATGATTTTGATGGAACGTAATATATGCATAAAGTGATGCACAGCACTTGTATATAGTGCATATAATACTTGACATTGCAGAGTTTCGGGCGGTGGAGATCGTCCTGATCACAAGACCCAGATCCAGTTGCGTTTCTGCATCAGAGACACGTCTTATCGACAGCCGGATAAATTTCCATCTCGTGTCATCGTTAAAGTCAACAACGGCACTGCACAGTTGCCGGTCGGTTCAGCATTTTTTATTCGCACTGATTTACATGTTTTTCCAGGACGAATTTTGACTTTTTTGGTATCTTATTTTTGCAGATGTTTTACGTTATTGACTTAACCTTGGATGTTTTGGAATATTTTTTACTTTGCATATGATCAGACCAGGGTTTTCAATAGCGGACGTTTGGGCGTAAATATGCCCAAAAATTTCAGCCCGTACGCCCAAATTTTAAGACGTGGACGTCACGACGTCCAAATCAATTTGTTTTTTTATTACGTTTGTTTGTCTATTATTAGCTGGAAATTAACATCAGAATCTGTTTTCCAATGTTTCGTTGGTTCAATAATTTGCGCTGACTGTCGTGTTTCTGAATACTTCATTTCATGAAGACGTGGCACGGCAACCATATTAATTTATTCTATGAACAGTTCTGATCCAGTCTCCAGAAACTGCAACTTTCCTTTTACATTAAGCTACTAAAATTAAATGTTGCTTGTTTTTACAAAAAGCCCAGCTGTCGCTAAGGAGATGCGCTACAGCCTATATATAGTTCCTGTTGCATTAATGACCTTTAAGGTCATCCAAGGTCAATAATTTTCATGTCATTTGATGGCCAATATATGTGACTTTCTATTACTGATTAATAGGTAACATGGCCCTATCTTTCACCGTTTCTGAGATACGGCTACTTTGCTTGAAACTTACCATTAGAAATTGCGGCAAAACCGCTGCAGATGGAGACATGGTTAGTATTGACAGCCTATAGGAAGTCGCCAGCGCCCTATCCGATATTACCATCACCGACCCTCTACGACTAACCGTTTAGTCACAATACCACACTGTTGTCATACTATAGTGCGTTATGACCAAAGACGTTATATAACGTCTTTGGTCATGACCTTCCAAGGTCATCCAAGGCCAATGATTTTCATGTCATTTGAAAGCCAATATGTGACTTGCTATAAGTAATCAATAGCAATCTAGGCCCTATCTCGCACTGATTAATCACAATTATACATCCGTGACAGACAGACGACAATCGTGCCACAGACGCGCTATTCGATTGTGCGACATTAGTGTGACCTTGCCTGAGGCACGAATTGACGTTAGTGTTACTGGCGGCGTGGCAAGGTGGGGGGCGACCAGCGAAGCGTAGCGAAGTCTGTGATTGGTTGCTGCCAAGTTACGTGTCGGCCAATCAGGTGTAGGCAATTGTTGTGCGACGGCTAATCTGTGTACTAGCTTATGCATATATACATG
>Ga0209367_1006053_pt1 | contig 16756 bp, 13 predicted proteins | sample WorMetLIZISLAND2_FD_187412 | JGI IMG/M metagenome (GOLD analysis project Ga0209367, IMG submission 187412) | Marine gutless worms symbiont microbial communities from Max Planck institute for Marine Microbiology, Germany - Olavius geniculatus... ... | reverse complement strand
ATCGCGGACCTTGTTTGACCGGGCGACGTCCGAGCCGGCATGTTCTTTCATTCGGTTGTATTGGCATCAGATTTCATTCGTGTTGTTACTTTATAGTCAGCGCATCGACACTCATCTGACCGACCCTCCTTTAGGGACTGACAGAGGCTTCCCGCTGGTGTTCGACCATCGCACCAACGAGGCGCAGTTCATCCGCCTTCTTCGAAGAAGAAGCCGTTGACCGCTACCTTTATGCCTGGGTGAGGACTGGTGAAGGACTAGCGCCCCGCCGGTAGCTGCTTCCGTGCATAAAAACTGGTGTCTGGCTGAGGGCTAAGGAAATGAAGATCAGCATCGCCCTATGGGCCGTAAGGCTCGGGAAGGACTTTACAATTGCATACACTATCTACACTGATATGTGCTGTGTCAACATGATTTGCGGCCGTCCATTCAGTTGCTGATTGTCTCATGCGTTGACAGTAAACAGTTTGTCGCACAAACTGCGGTTATGCAAAACATAACCCCTACATCATTTTTCTGACGTTTCACCGTTTTGAACGTCTGGTAACCTTGATCTGTGAATTTTTGAACTGAAAAATGTTACATCAGTTACTTTGCATCAGTTTGGTTTTTTTTTCATTTTTGAGGATTCAGAATGTTTAGAATGTATTGTGTTCCACTGGATGGCTGAAACATTCAGACAAACAAATGAATTTATTTGTCATTGCAAACAGCATAGAACACTGTACTGCATAGACAGTTACAGCATTAACAAGACTTCAAGATGTAATGATTTTTTAAGAGGTGCACTTTGAAAAACAGTTTCTGTAGATGCAAACAGCTATGAAGATATAATAAATTATGCACATAATTAATTTCAGTAACTTATGTTTTCGTGTTGAGAATGAAATGACCTTGATTTCTGCAAAAAATCGTGTAGATCTAAGCAGTATTTCTGAAGTTAGAAGCTATATAACAGAGTGGCCCCTTTTTTGGGGGCCACCCTGTATATGTATATGTATAATTGGCCAATTTTCTGTAAATTTCCTTTGACTGTGTCTTGAAACTTAAAATTATTGGTAGCCAGCATAACAAAATATTAGCTGTGAGTTTTGTGTGTGTGTTGTTTACTTGTCAGCTACTACAACAAGCAATGGGCCGAGGCCCAGCGGATGATCACCGACCTGTCTCCATTGGAGGTGTCACCGGAAGAAGCCAAGCCCGAACAGGTTTGAATAGAAAAATACTTAGATCTAGACTCCCATCCAAATTTTTAAAATGCAGAAGGATGGAAGGAAATTTTTGGCTAATAATCAGGTTAGCTAAATTATCACAAAAGGTTAAACATGCGGCTGATAATTGGCCAAGTGCCAACTAGGGTTTAAAGCTCCCGTAATGTTACCGGTAAATTATGGTAAATTACGGTAAGGTAAAATTGCAAAATTACCGGCAAATTATGGACTTTTATTTTGTCAGATTTTGGTGCATTTAATTTCACACACATTAAGTGCCATAATAGTCCAATCAATTTGATTTTGAAACTAAAGCGCCAAAGTCGTCTACTTACGTATGTTAACAGCTATTCTGAGACTTTTTCAGCAGGATGCACTTCTGTTAAAGGTAAATTACTGGTAATTTACCGGTAATTTACGGTAACGGTAACATTTCCAATCTTACCGGTAATTTTCGAACACTAGTGCCAACTTTTTGGCTGATGTCTAGATTAGAGAAATTTTATTGCAGGTCAGAACCATCAGTAATTCTGTTGAAAAAGGATGCAGCAAACTGTTTGAACTAGTAGTGACAACAGTTCATAAGTTAAAACTGTTATCGACTCAAATGAATTTGCACTATTTTGTGGTTTTTACACCTGGTTTTTGTTAAAGAATAAAATGATAGTGTGATTTTTCTTGGTAAGAAAAATAGAAAAAATTGAAATATTTTTTCACAGGCAAACAAAATTTACTGGTGCATCTGACTGTAAATGATATTTTGATGTTTTTATTAATGGTTAACAGGATCGTATTTCAGCATTTCAGCTACTGGCGACGATGTACATAAAATACATACAGATCTTCCGTCGGTTGGAACAAGCTTATGACCAGATAGTTCACCCGCAGAAACGTCGAGTCCTTCGACATGTCCTGGATGGTGTGATGGGCCGAGTGCTGGAATTGAAGAATGAGATGGTCAACCTTGAGCTCTGCGAGTATCACTACTTCGATGACGTGCTCTCTGACCTTAAGTTGACCCCGGTGAGTAGTAAGTAAGATGGTAGTAGATTTAGTAAGAGTAGTGGCAGTGGTAGTAAGGTAGTAAGAAGAGTAGCAGTAGGAGCAGCAGTGGCGGCAGCCAGAGTTTTTACACGCGACGGCAGCTACTGTTGTAGTTCGTCTTAGCCATCACTATTTTGTCCGTCGATCCGTCTGTCCATCTGGTCGTCGCACGGGTTGATCAGTCAAAAACGGTGCAAGCTAGAATCACCAAATCTTCACCGTCAGCTGCCTGGAAGACTCTAGTTTCGGAATTTGTAATGCTTTTTCATAAATTTGAAAGAAGTCACCCCCAGTGAGGATGCTAAGTAAGAATGGGTGGGAAAAATTTGCGATTTCCGGCCAGTGTCACTGTATCTCAGAAACAGTGCAAGATAGGGCCTCGGTTACTATTAATCACTAATAGGAAGTCCCATGCTGGCTTTTGATTTGCACCGAAAGCAATGACCTTAGATGACCTTGAATGTCAAAAAAGGGTTTTATGGACTTTTTGGCAATTTTTGGCTGTGACATGTAGTTTAAGAGCGAATTGCACCAAAATCACTAGAGATAGACCAGAACAGCCTGCATATAAAACATTCAGCATTAAAGATAGTTTTTTTATAATTTAAATTGCGTTCAGGTAATTCTCCATATGGGGGCATCAAACTTGGGTACCCCTTCAAAATACTTGCATTTGGCCACTTGAATGGCAGCTGTCATGCGTGATGGTGGCACCATCTGGCGTATGTGAATGCATCGTACTCAATGTCAGTTGCTGGGATTGGTGAGCTTAGATTTTGTTTGCAGCTGGCCTTCAAACATGCATTGCTGTTGCATGTTCTTCTTTGCGTTAGCTAGGCTTTCTTGTTCTGATTTTGTTGTTGCAATTGTCATAGTTTTAGTAGTGTTAGTCAGCCACAGTAGCATAACTCCTGCTCCACTGGGCAGGAAAACACTGAGTTTTTTTAGCTCTAACATGTATGACATTTCAGCCAAAACATTTTTGTTGAATTATAATTAGAGCTGTCAAATTAACGCATTAATTAATGTGTTAGTGTGTTAGTGCATTAATAAATTAACACGCGTTAAAAAAATTAATGCACATACGTAAATTTATGTTCATTTACTAAATTCTGAGAAGCAAAAGTTCCAATACTTCATTAAACTGCAGTTATTTGACAATCGAATGAATTCAAGTAACTAAACTGTAGTTGTCATTCTATCGCTACTGTAAATAAATAATTATTCCAACGACAGGCTAATAGATTTCTATGCTAGCTATGACGTCAGTTATTGTTGATTATATGTTTAAAATGTGTTTCTAATTTTTTATATTCTACAGGCGAGGCCCCCAAACGTCATGGGGCCTGGGGTAACTTACCCCCTACTCTCTTTCTCGACAGACCTAGGTGCGTTAATAACACGTTAATTAATGTGTTAAAAAAATTAATGCAGTGCATTAGTGCATTAAAAATTAATGCTTTGACAGACCTCTAATTATAATTATTTGTTTTGGGGCCATTTTTGTTAGGACAGTGTATATTGTGGCTAACTATCGATTGACTGATTGATTATATTGATTGATCACTTTAGAATGATGTTGAGAAGCCAGTATCAAAGTACTTTATATCAAAACTAGAAATTTGGGGCAAAGCCAAACGTGAGTCTGCCCGGCGCTCTAAGTCTGGTTGGGGGGACAATTTAGGGGGCTCACATTCCTCTAGTAGCAAAGTTACGTGACCAGAACTCTAACGCATTAGCATACGCAGAATGCACAGTGTCAACCTAGGGTAGGTAGACATTAGCCAACTAACCGTTGTTGTTAGTGGACCAAAGTTCACCAATTTTTTTGTTCAACGCAGGAGGGACGGTGGTTGATAACGCCGTTTACCGCTTGTCGATATCTCCATACATTCCAGAAATATTTGCACTCAAATTTGAAAGTTGTCCTAAATCGCACCGAATTTTGGACATTTTTCGTTATCCCAAATTTTAAGGAGGTGGAGCACCCCAAAATTTGTACACACGTTATCAGCCCCACTTAGCACTACGTCACCTGGCAAAGTTTCGTTAGGCTACTTTTTTGGGCTTTAAAGTTATAGTGGCTAATTCGCTACAATTAAGGCCAATTTTGGACCCCCCTTTGAAAAAATTGTAAGGGGGGCCCCATCCCCGGTGGAGGTGCACTAGTAAGACTTGGCCATTCTCTTGCGCATGTAAAAATTTGGGTGTGCAGCACTTTCTAGGGGCTGAAATATGGTCTTCCAAAAAATGCGCTTTGGGTGGGTACAATTCCATGTCAAGATTTCCAAGGTTACTAGACCAAAGTTTACCAGACTTGTTTCGCCTAACGCGGGGGGAATCACTGTCGATTGAGTAACTCACCAATTTTGAATATTTGCATTCCTTCTGGAGATATTCGCCACTGAACTTTGAAGTCGACCAAAATCGGGCCAAATTTTGCATGTTTTAATCCCTAAAAATTTTTTGGGGAGGCTCCCAAAAAATTTTGGACCGGGATTATAAAATTGAACACAGCTCCAAGCAAGTGCAAAATTTTGCGCCGATCGGCCAATGGAGCTCGGAGATTACACGAGGAAAATAATAAATGTCAGCAAAACTTAAGTCCTGTCGAAAACTATCATTTCCGGGCGAACTAAAAAGCTAATGCATTCAACGATCACAAAATTGTATTTACCTGCTCCAGACGATGGCCAGACTGAGTTCACCCGAGTATGGTGTGTTTCATTGTCTGATAATTACGAAACAACATTGAGATGCCAATACTGAAGTACTTTGTGTCAAAGAAGACCAAGGCACTGAAAAAAATGAGAGAAATTGCTTATATTTACGTGCCAGATGGGGATGGCCGGGCTGAGTTTACCGGGCTGTAATGTGTTTGGTTGTCTGATAATTTCAGAATGACGTTGAGATGCCGATACCAAAGTACTTTGTGTTGGAAAAAGCCAAGGCATTGAAGGAACGTGAGAAACTCTTGGGTCAGATTCTGGCAAGACTTGGAGCTGCAGATCGCGATGCGGTAATGTTAGCCATTTAACTTTTGGATTCATGCCTGTTGTTTTATGTCAGATGTTCTGTACAGAATTACTTTGGATATAACCACATTTACACTGATTTTTATTTCTTATGCTGTATGACGCTCAGTTAGTCCTCGGAACGGCCGCCATTTGCCACTGTCACTGTTAAGGTATCGGACCGCAACCAACTGTTAAGCTGTCGTTTCCGGACCACTAAGGTTCCATGCCACCACTGCCGATAGGCATTATGCTCACACTGCTGCGAGCAGAGTTGTCAGCGCAAGTGCACGTGTCCTCGTCAGTTGTCACAGTGTCAGTGGTGACAACCAGAAGTGAATATTAGTTTTACAGTGCACCATAGGATTTACCAATGGACTTTGTGGAAAAATGGTAGCTTATTGTATGTCATTACGAATCACATAGAAGTTGTTGCTTTTGGGTCTAAAAATTACTACCAGTGACAGACGTCTTAGCAGTCCGGACTGCTAAGATGTCTGTTTAAACTGTTTAAAGTTTAAACTGCTAAGCCAGTCATTAAGACTTTAGACCAGTTGTTAAAGCCTTAGCAAACAGTTTCTGGGACTATTCCCTGTCGAACATGAGGCCATAGTAATTTTGTAGATACAAACATAATATGTTTGTATATATAGAATGTAGAATATTATTCTGCTTTTTTTTTGCTCCCATTTTCATCTTCTTTCAGCTGTACTTAAATGACATATTTCTTATGTTTAGTCTATTTTGACGTAGGCTGCTATTGTTTTTTTTGCTTTTGGCCTTGCAGTTGTATAGTAAGTTATGTTTTTTCTCTTTTTTGTTTGTCTCTTACTTTGTTCGCTAGAATGTAAGCAGATTTGATAAAATAGTTGCCCAGGAAACAACTTGTTACATGTTGATGGCATTCCAAATCATGCTGTTTTTTAGTGTGTCGCGTGAAATTGCATTTTATGCAATGGCATGCTGTTAAGAATTACTCGTTTAGGCCTATTTGTCGTTGGTTGCATTAACAAAGTTAATCGTCGTCTGGCCCAGTTAGTACTGGGATGGCAGTTAAACTTTCTTGGTACTGTATGCAACCACCCACCCAGGTCAACTCAGCCTGGCCATCTCTCCGTGGGTAGGCACAATGAGTACCAGCAAAAGCTGGGACGTAAACAGGCACACCACGCGATGCACTGGCCCCGTATCCATGGTCTTGCAATGTAAAACTGGTGTTTAGCTTAGGGTTAAGGAAACGGAGATCAGCGCCACCCTGTTGGCTCACTGGCTTAGAAAAGACTTTGCATTTTTTACGTTTCAGGTTTCTGAATTCAGATGTCAATCGGTGGAAGTTTGTGCTCCGTCTGCAAATTTGTTTGGTTAATAATAATGTGTGTTTTTTGTTTTCCAGGAAGATGTTAAGATGAGCTTGGAAGAAGCGATTCGGTTAGTGCAGATCCACGAGCGTGCAAGGCAAGGTCGACTTAGAGCAAAGTTCATGAGAGAAATACGACAACAGGAAGAACGTGAGAAGCGAGCAGCCCTGCGTGGCGCCCCTACATTAGACCCCGAGGTTGCCAGCATCCGTATACAAAAGGTTTGTAGTGGTAGTTGTATTAGTAGTTCTTAGTTGTAGTAGTCGTTTCAGTATCTGTTGCAGTTGTTGTAGTTGTAGTACTAATGTGAGAAATGAGTCCTACATAGACCCGGAGTTCGCCAGTGTCCATATACAGAAGGTTTGTTTTCTATAGCATCAACACAAGCTTTGTGGATTTAGAAATGCACTTGATTGTGACCAATTTAATATATTCCTCATACATTTTCCATTGATCATGATAATCTCCAAATATGAAATGGTTCGGATGATCGATTGCAGAAATGTGGCTATTTGAAACTTTTCATGATGGCAGCTGACTGCCATCTTGGATTTGGTCCAACTAGAAGTGATGACATTCGATCTACCAAACTTGAAAATCCTACACTAGAACCACCAAACATGAAGTGGAGTGGATGATCAGATGCTGAAATGTGGCTCTTTGAAATTTTCCAGGATGCAAGATACGTAATCGTTTGTCAGTACCCGGTAGTATACACGGTGTTTCATAAGAGGGACCCCTTTTTGTTTTTTTTTATAATTCGCTCAAATGATCGTCAATTTACACAAAATTTGTACCAGTTGTAGCTGAAGATATACTAATTCAAAATATTGCAACAAAATATGGCAGTTGATTAGATATTCTTTGCTGGTCCTGATGTAATGCTGACATCATAATGTGTCACGGGTACAAACTGGATAGTCTCAACTGCTGCTGTCAGTTGCTACCCTGCTTCAATGGTGAAAAATCTGGTTAATTCATGACAAATTGTTGAAGTTTTACAGTTATAGTTACAAAACATGCAAAGCAATGGCATTTACGTGTCTGTCAGGATAGTTGGACTTTTACGCATTAGCATGCCTAGCTTGCAAAATGATTGAGTTTTTGGATTGCAGGATGCCTGATTTCATGTCCCATGTTGCTTAGTGCTGACACAATAACATTTTTCATTAGCAAACCAGATTAAGCTCACCATCGAAGCAGGGTAGCAACTGACAGCACCAGTTGAGACTATCCAGCTTGTACCCGTGACACATTATGACGTTAGCATTACGTCAGGACTGGCAAAGAATATTTAATCAACTGCTATATTTTGTTGCAATATTTTGAATTAGTATTTTTTCGCTACAACTGATACAAATTATGTGTAAATTGATCATCATCTGAGTGAATTATGAAAAAAACAAAAGGGGGTCCGTTTTTATGAAACACCGTGTATTATACTGTACTGAAGTGTTCATTGCCTATGTCGTTAGGAACTCCAGTCCTACGTTACGTTTGCTGATGCATTTCGTTTTAAGGGAATTGTTTTATTCTCCATCTGCTATAGCTAACAGACCATAGCTGTATTGGGCTTTAGCTATATAATGGGCCATCTCTGAGAGTCAGGCAGGCAGACGAAGAGACATACGGATGGACGTACGAACGGACGGATTTGCTGTGACTATAATACTGCCAATGTGTGTGTGTGCAGCTGTGGAAAGGCTTCGTGCAGAGGGCGAGAGTGAAGAGAGAAAGAGAAGATGAGATGGTCTTTATTGGCATGGTATGAGACATAACATCGTGCACACTTGAGAACTTTTTAACTCTTTATGAACTTTTAACTATCTGAATACTGATTGGGCCCAAAGTGACCACAGAAGAGCATCTGGCGAATGCCTGTGTCTGAAAATTATTGAAGTTTGATTTCTGGAGTTTTATTTCGATTTATAGTTCTGCTGGTGTCCTTTGTTGATACTTGGACAAAATGTTTAGTCACACTGGGAGCTGGAAAAAATGAAAGCAATTTGCTGCAAGGTGATTTTTTGTCACTGCTTTAAAATTTCTGACTTTTTCATCCGGGATATCATTGAAGTGTCAATTGATTTATCGACTGTGTGATTGAGTGATTGATTAGTTAACAGATTAATCAGTTGTTTGACATTGTAGCTACAAAATAATATATTCAGACATTTTGGTGCTAAAATTTTTGACTTTATGACAATCAGTTAATTGACCAATTTATTTATTTGCTGATTCATTCCTTCATTAATTGAGTTTACGACTGATTAAGTAATAAATTGATTGAGTGCTAAAGTTACGGTGGGGCACGTTCACCTGTCTCAGGTGGGAGGCAACACTGCAGTGTGATGCCATATGGCAGGTGATGCTCCGTCTTTGTGATTGGTTTTCTATATACGCTATACGCATTTTTTAGAACTTTTTTCTTGTTTACTTGTCTAGTAACTTTTTTTAGTTACTTTACTGAATTGCTGGGTACTCATGGATTGATTTATTGATTGGTTTGCTGATTGGCTGATTTCAGGCACCAGCGCCACCAGTGAGCGCCAAGCAAGCCTCGCAGACCCTGGCCACCCGTACGGAGGTGGAAAGGCGCAAGACCCAAGAGGCACACGAGCAGGAGTACCAGCAGGCACTGGTAAACATCAAGGACAAACTACGGGAAACCGAGGGACCCGATATGAAGGAGACACTTATGGATCAGATTCGACAGTGGTTCATTGAGTGCAGGTGGGTCTGTAGTAGTGGTAGTGGTAGTGGTAGTAGTAGTAGTCGTAGTACGTCATAGTGGTACCATTTTCCCACCCAAAGGGCTAGTTCTAGGATTAGTTTTGATTCTCGGAGAAGGAGCATTATGTTGCCAAACTGCGTTGGTTTTGGCTTTTTTTGCATGCCGCATTATTTGTAGTATCACAGTATCACACAAAGCCGTCCACTAAATGCATCTTCCGGACTAGTCTATGTCCAAAATGTGCATGAGTCTGGGTCCGCAAACTTACAGCACTCTTCCAGACTTCCTAGCTGGTGGGAAAAGGGCCCACAACTTTCTCCTTAAAGCCGTCCCTTATTCTCAGAGTTTTGACTCTGTTCTTGGCTCTTTTTGACAGTCATCCCACTTGTCCTATAAATCCTATATTTTTGAAAAGTCCTATATTGTCCTATATTTTGACTAGATGTCTTTTAAATCCTATATTTTGACAGTTTAAGTTTCATGCAACAAAAACACAAAATTTGATGTCACCAGATGTGGTTTTTCTAGTGCAAAAATGCTTTAAAATACGTTTTCAGTCAGGGCTCCGCCCCAGACCCCACTGGGGAGCTCTGACTGCTCTTTTAGACCCCATCAGACTCGTCAAAATGGAGGAAGTTGGGGAAGTTTCCCAGGCCCACGACGTTTCGGGGACTTGCCGTTGCTGAAAAAATAACACAAATTGTCAGACCGTTTCATTAATCCATTAAAACTTCACTGTCATATATGGAAGCCATGCAATTTGATGTCAGATGCTAGACATTGTACTGGTATTCAGGTTGAATACTTAAGCACACATGTGTCTTATAATGTCCTATATTTTTATTTCGTGTTTTATATTTTTTTTTGGCCTGTGTCCTATAAAAATCTGCCAATGCAGTGGGATGGCTGTTTTGACTCCAAGTCTCAAAACTATAGAAGCCATGCAGAGCGATTTTGCATTTGTCAGATGCTGTTCACATGACATTTGTACTGCAAACTGTGGCAGGGATGCAGTGGGGAAGTTTCCTGACTACCCCAGCGAAGAGGAAGGAGGATCGTTGATGATATTCAAGGAGAAAGACCCAGCCGAGGTTGAGGCTGCATTGAAAGCTTTGGTCAGTATTAACACTAACAGCATTACATTTTTTGTTTTTACTGCTAACGCCCAAGACTATAACCATATTTTTTTTTGCTTGGGGGAAAAAGACTTTTCTCTCTCTTCTTTTACTGTTCATTTTTGCTCTATTTTTTCCGCTTTTTGCTGTTTTTTTAAATTCAGCCAGGGTATTTGGGGAAAAACTGCAAGCTCCCCCAGCAGGATTCGGAACAGAACTCTTTCTGCAGATGCATTTGCAGATCTCAGGAGGCATCTGATGGCAACATTTTAGCCATATACATGTAGTGCAAACTGCAATGTTTTATTGATTTGTGATAAAAGAATTTTCAGCATTTTTTGGGGGGACTGAGCTGAACTCGTTAACCCCCCCTCTAAATAAGACTTTGCTTCTGCTGTTAACTATGCTTGTAAATTATGTCTACTACTGTTTAGTTTTCAGTATTTGCAAGTAAATTATGAAGTAACTGGAAGGACTGGTAGGAATTGTTTGTCAAGAAAAGCTGTGTTTTTGTCCTTGAACATCTCAAGACAAAGATTTTGGTCTCAAGGACTACATCACTTTGAGTAAATATGTATTGTCAGCATCATGTACCAAAGACATTGAATATTCATTGCTAGACCAGCAGCTCTGCCTTCCACAGTGGCACTGCCAGGCAACGCCCACGTTAACGTTACGTGTCCAGCAAAATATGTGTCAGTTCGTAGGAATTTTTGATTTTCATATATTGGGCTTATACGTTAAAGTTCGCTCAACATCATACAGGTTTTATTTCATTTCAGTTTATCGTACAGTTACTCAAACGATGTTTACTGTGGTCACATGACTACAGCGTGCAGACGACAGCCTGAAATGAATATGCAAATTCGTGCAACAGAAGTCACATGACGACAGTATCTTCCGGTTAGGTTGCAAGTGTGCCGTGGCTGGATAGGCACTAGCTCATAGGCTGCCAGTCCAGGTTATTAATAGAACGTCATTGTTAAGTACTTAGTGGCCGTTAAGTGAATATTTGGTAGCTTATTCGCTCTGTAAATACGGTTTATTCAGATTCTGTAAATGGACATCTTGGCAATTTAAACTTTTTTGGGGTAACATGGAAAAATTTGTCATTTAGTGGAAAATTTTGGATAATAATATCAGAGTTAGCTCATATGCCAGAACATTGGCGTTCAGTAAACTATATAAATTTTTGAGATTACAACAGTTATTCGTTAATTTGTGTTTGCGTACATTCTACTGTGGCTATATGGCACGTAGGAGGAGGAAAAGGGGAAGAAGAAGGATGCTAAGAAAAAGGACAAAAAGGAGAAGAAAAAAGATGAAAAGAAGAAGAAAGGCAAAGGAAAGAAAGATGTAAGTGTTTTTTGTTATTTTCATTTTTGTAAGATTCGGACATTAATATTGCATATAGCATTGTCATGGTACATGCAAAACTAAATTATTTCATAAAAATGTAGTCACAACGCCTTAATGTGTGTTTTATAATTTAATCTTTAATTAGGGTTAGTTAAATTGCTTTATGATTGCCATACTTTTTACAAGCAGTAATTTTGCTACTAAATTTTTCAGTTTGATTGGCAGTCAGTGTCCATGGGAGTTTGCAGCCGAACTGCCATTTGAGAATATAATTTATGAGTTCTGTGTTAATAACCTTCAGCAAAATTTCTGTAAAAAATTACCTACAAGGTACAGTTTATTGAACATGATAAGTTTGCACTGAATTCTACTTAATTCGACAATTAGTAGAAAGCTTCACGAATGTGAATAACTTGTCCAAAAGCAAGCTGGTACTCGATTTACCTGTCTTGGAGCCACAGTGGTCTCAGGTGAGCTGCATTATTTGATGTGGTTTTTGCAACTTTATGTGTTAATTGAACACATAGGCCTACTGCTTTTTTCTAGCATTGTGTCTGAAGTGGTATAACTTGATTTACCTGCTGCATGGGGAGAAAAGGCTGGTTTGAGTCACATTACATAGGCTATTTTCTGCTACTTGATGCGTTTGCTACCTACGTGGGTAACTCTTTTAAAGACGTGTATTGCTTATCTCTAGCAGCACTATTTCTGCAGTGGTATAATAGGCATACTGATACTTGATTTAATAATTACCCCAGAGGGACAGAGGGCTGTGTTGGCCTCTGTTGTATATTGCTACTTAATGTGTCAGTTATTGGGATGAAGCTTTGCCATTGTGGATATCTCGTTGAAAATCAGACCTGTACTAGAGATTTATCTGCCACAGAGGAATAGAGGGCTGGCTGGCTGTCTAGTATATCTCCGTTATGTGCCTGCTATATACTTAGTGTGCCAATTAGGGGGAAGCTTGCTTTACCGATGCAGATTACTCGTCCAAATGCAGCCTAGTACTCCATTTACTTGTCCGAGAGAGATAAAGGGCTGAGTTAAAATATGCTATATTTTTGCTACTTAATGCATCAATTAGGAGGAAGGTTTACCAATGTGGATAACTCGACCAAAGACCCGCGAGTCAAACGATTCTGTAAGACAGTAGATAAGCTTGGACTCTGTGAAGTTGCACACATGTTTCACCATGCTCGCTCGCTTTCACTCTATACTAGGGAATGCAAACCCGGGGGAGGTATTTTTTAAACCCGGGTTTGGAGGCCAGGTACCCGGCGGGCGACCGGAGTCACCGTGGTGTAGGCCTACAGTTAGTGGTCAAAATGTCAGAGGCAGACTCGTGAGTCATGAGCCGTGAATTGTAACTTGTAGGGCTTAAGCAGTCCGCGGTTAAATGTATGGAAGTGAGTTAGAACAGTAAGAGCTTTATAAGCATTTTGCCAGTGCCACTGCTTGCTAGTCATAGTAGAGTTTTGGATTCTGTGAAACTATGAGCCTTAAAACTAATAGGTTGAAACCTTGCGTTGAATATCCTATATGAGACACGGCCAGTTTAACGTTAAAAACGCACACTTTTTCTACCCCCTCATTCAATCCCGAATTTGAAAATGTTCCCCTTGCGCAACGTCGCCCAAATTTTGCACGCCTAGGCTATTTTTCACAGTGCTAATTATTCGTGTAAATTTTTTTTAAAGACTTAACAGTTAGCCGCAATACATCCGTTACAGACAGTCAGTCGACAGACAGATACAGACAACAACTCGTACCATAGAGCCAAACCAAGCTTTCAGCTTAACGGTTGGCTCAAAAAAGTAGGCCTGTATCATAGAGCAATATTATACTGCAGATGCTCACTAATTGTCACTCGAAATTAAATCCGTAAACGCGGGTTTTTTGCCCGCTGTCAAACCCGGGTTTACGGGTTTGAAAACGGCCGGGTTTACCCAGGTTTTCGGGTGCCTGGGTATCCGAGTTGCATTCTCTACTTTATACACGTTTCAGAATTTAGCTTAATCTATGTCGGTAGCTTTCAGAGACATGTTTCCTATTGTACAAGCTTTAACTTTACGTACGCATTTCGTATTTTGGTTTAAACTTGCGTTATATTTTAATCTTTTGTAGTGGTTAAAGCAGTGTTGGGCATGAGTTAACTCAAATCAGTTTCAACTCACGAGTTAATTCAGTTACTGTGAGTTGTGAGTTTGAGTTAACTCACCGCAGCACGTGTGAGTTATGAGTTTGATTTATTTCATTATTTGTGTGAGCTGTGAGTTTATGAGGTGTTTAAACTCAACTTACTGCAAGTTGGCAGTTTAGGCTATGGTTAAAATTACAGATGCACAACAGTCCAACAAATCTCAACTGTGACAAAGTGGACCTCAACAAAAGTCTAACTGGACTAAACTGGTTATTTCTGGTTATTGCTGCCGATGCAGAAACGTCCTCATATCTCGCAGATGCAGATTGATCGTCAACAATGCTGCACAGACATGGGCGGCGCCAGAGAGAGGGCAAGGGGCTACTGCCTCCTGTGCCTTTGCCTTGCCCCCCTCCAGCTGCCCCTGCAGAAAAAATTTTGATGGTGGCACTTCATCATGCCAAGATGTGATTTATTAAACTTTATTTTTGCAAGACAACAGAGATATCTGTGAATTTTTTTGCGTTTACAAATATTAAAAAGCAGGCAAATTTACGGCTTTCATTGCACGTCCAATAGCTAAGCGTTTCAGCTTTAGAGGGGGCACAATTAGGGGCTCTGCCCCTGGACCTCGCTATATCTCTTCGATGCACACTACAAATGAATGAGGTCGACATTTGGCCAACGCACAGAAAATATCGTCACCTTTGCCCTGGCCCTTGCCCCCGTTGCCCTTATAGCTTTCGATTCCTAGCGCCGCCCATGTGCACAGATATCTGACAGTTTAATAGGGGCCTACAGCAGTGCCATCATCCACTGCAGTAAAGAGTTTGTAGAGCATAGGCAGACAGATTGAAAATCTGAGATGCAACAAACTTTTAGATGTAAACTTTGAGAAATTTCTGTTGCTGAAAGCGAATGTGAAGTATCATAGGAAATAGACACTAATTAGAAACAGTAGGCCTATAGGCTAAGTTTAAGATTCTTTGGGTAAATTTGATTGATTCACTAAATGATTGATTAACTGAGTAAGATATATTTTTTGTGGAACACCGGACAGTGATTGTTTGGTGATTGACAGGTTTTGGCATTTTAGAACAGCTTTAGTGACTTTATTGGTTGATTGCTTGATTGAATAGTAACCGAAAAAAACAAAACGAGTTTATGAGTTAATTTATTTTTTTCGTCAGTTTGATTTAACTCACTACGAAGTACGTGAGTTGAGTTTGAGTTTAAACTCATTTGGTCTGCATCATTTGAGAGTTTGATTTAATTCATTTTCTTTCTGAGTTTTCCCAACACTGGGTTAAAGTATGGATGAACGCGAGGGAACACAGTTTTTTCACCTCTAGTTTTTAGTCCAAAGCGTTCTCTCACCTAACTTATCCTATGGTTTCCAAAAGATGCAGCAAGGGGCTTAAAACCGCCAATTTGGGCCCAAAGCCAAACTAGCGTTCCCCTACCTTTTCTTTTATACGGTACTTTAACCACTGATCTTTGGTCCGATCTGTACGATGGACGTTCAATAAGTTCCAGGACTGTTCTTTTCAGCAAGCACACAGTTAACAGCTGAAAACCAAAACTATAATGAAGTTGTACTGCCACTATTGTACATCACTTACCATGGTCTCATTTATGACGTCACGTTGTGACGTCATTATTATTAAGATATAAATGATGGGCGTTGACGTTTGCTTAGAGAATTAGATTAGAGAATAATCATAGAATTTTCTAAACGCAGATAATGTGTAGAAAGTGCTTAAATTAATTGTAGATTATTTGTAGTAATTAGCAGTGACACTTTATCACATTTGAAAGTATTTGAATAGTTCACCCGCTTTTGCAGCGATCATTAGTCAGTTAGTGATGATGCCAGTGTTGGAGCACTGCTTATGGCAAAAACGGTCAGCTGCAGACAAAGCATTTTTTGGTTTACTTAAAGAGTTGTTCTTGCAGATTTTTTGTGCTTGAAAGACATACTGTGAACTAACGATATTACCAATCATTATTGTTTGACTGATTACGACCAGCAATTCGCAGTAATTGACCAGGTTTGCTGCAGAAAGGTGTCATTCTTTAAAATGGAGTTGCCCCACGTGCAATTGGCCCATTAGACAGTTAAGAAAATTGAAAGGATGGGCTGGGAACTGCTACAGCATCTGCCATACAGTCCAGATTTAGCTCCAAGTAATTTTAATTTGTTTGGACCACAGAGCAAATCACTTGGAGACATCAAGTTTAAAAACGATGAAGACGTTTTACAACATTTTGTCAGGTGCCAATAAAAAACTTAATGTATGGGTTTCAGCCGACTTGTAGAACAATGGGAACATTGCAGTGAACAGCAGGGAAAATATGATGAAAAGTAACATAACTGTCAGAAATGTGCAATTTACTGTCGTTGTATTAAGGACGTAGTCCTGGAACTTATTGAACGCCCCTCGTATAGGCCTACTGTGTGTCACATAATTTTCATTAGAGCACTTCACTTCGTTTCTCTGTTACTTTTTATCAGTTTTATTTCCAGCTGATTTACTTTGATCTTTTACATGAACTAGGCCCCATAAGTTAACAATTTATGAATCGATTAGTTGTTTCAAAAAATTGTTCGATTTAATTTTGTGGGATCAATTACAATAGGAACAAAATTTTGTCCAGTCAGCATCAGCAACATCATCATCATCATCATCGACGCGAAGCGTTCAGCCGTAGCATTCCGCCGTTGCGATTTGTCGCCAGAACGAGCGATCTTCTGCCAGCTGTAGAGCGTCGGTCACTGAT
>Ga0209367_1006052_pt1 | contig 16756 bp, 9 predicted proteins | sample WorMetLIZISLAND2_FD_187412 | JGI IMG/M metagenome (GOLD analysis project Ga0209367, IMG submission 187412) | Marine gutless worms symbiont microbial communities from Max Planck institute for Marine Microbiology, Germany - Olavius geniculatus... ... | reverse complement strand
AGCAGTGGTGTGGGACAACCCTGCAGGAGTTAAGCCACGCTGCCCTAGATAGGCAGCGGTGGGCAGCGATAGTAAGAATGGCGTCAGACACCAACGGGCATTGAGCCCACGGTTGTCGATGTCGATGATTACAGTTTCTGCTTCGACTTTGGTCACGGCACGCTCGATGTGTTGTTGCTGTTTAGGTGGTGATAATAAGCGTGAGTGCTGTGGGCGTGTTTATTCACGTGGTAGCGATGCTCTTTGACACCGAGACACGACTGACTCTCATGTACACGCGCAACCAGTTCTACGCCTTCGCCATGTTCCTCTGCTTCATCCAGCTCATGGATTTCCTCTCCTTCCACCACCTCTTCGGTCCCTGGGCCATTATTATCCGAGAAATGATGAAGGACCTCGTCTTGTTCTTGCTCGTGCTTGTCATCTTTCTGCTGGGATTCACGTTCCAGATGGCTGCTGTCTACCTGCCTGTGACGGCGCCGCCCGCCAACGTCCCGGACTTCGGTGACGGAGACGGTTCGGGAGGAGTTATCGCCAGGACTCCGCTGGCGACCTTTGAGATGTTGTTTTTCTCGCTGTTTGGACTGGTGGACCCGTGGAACCTGCCGCCGTTGAGTAGGAACCCGTGGTGGTCGGTTCCACTGGTGAAAGCGATCCTCGGAGTGTTTCTGATCATTACCGTTATCATGCTTATCAACCTGCTCATCGCCATGATGTCGGACACCTACCAGGAGATCGAGGGTCAGTCGGACATCGAGTGGAAGTTTGGTCGGGCGAAGTTGTTTCGTAACATGAACAAGACGGCGTCGACACCTTCTCCGCTCAACCTCGTCACTAAACTCATCACCTACTGCAAGATTCTGCGCAAACACGGAAGTAAGTTCAGTGCGCAGTTTGAAATTTATGAACGTTATCGATAGCCTGGATTTAATAAATTTCGTCGTTAGTAAAAATAATGTTTCTAAAGTGTATAGCAGTAGATAAATGAAGGAATTCAAATACTGATTTTTTGCTTTTCTCGTCTTCTTTCGTTTATTGTCATAAATATTCGGTAGTCTTTGAAAGTAGCCATAACAAGAGGGTGCGGCCGTTGAGGGGTCGCCCGCTATGGGGCCGTCCTTGCAGGTGAGTATGGACAGACGGAGGGAACGGCCGTTGCCATGGTAACGAGGTCACCCGGGGCAAGGCGGCGAGGATTCCTTATGACACCTGCCAAATATGTCACTTATATACGCAAGTCAACCAATCAACATCTAGAAATTCTGATAATTAGGCTTACCTTGACACAACTACTGTGTCCCATGACCTTGACCTTTGACCCCTTGACCTTGAAATTGGTCCACGGGGTGCTCGTGTCCCGGGGACCCTTCCTACCGAGTTTGGTATTCGTAGGCCTTTTCGTTTTCCCACTAAGGTGGAGGCACGGGACAGACAGACAGACGGACAGGATCAACACATGATGGGGCCTTCTTTTAGGAAGGACGGCCCCATAATAATGATAACGTTGACAAGTCTACAAATAACAACTAGTTCGACTGAGTGACTGTAGAGCTTAAATGTTTGCAAACTTCTGTGACTAGGCCTAGCTGAAACACCGTTGAAGCGCTTTCGAAGTTAGTTTTAAACTAATTCGAACTTTTTTATTTGTTGACCTTTTTCAAACTAGTTCGAACTTCATACATGTAGTTAATATTTTGAACTTCTGAACTATGAACTACAGGGTGCGGCAGAAAAAAAGTGGACCCCTAAATTTTTTCGCCGTTTTCTCAGCAACTGTTTGAGATTTTAATATGAAATTTGACGGCTTTATTTAGTAAAACCTTCTACATTTGAATGCCAAGTAAAATGTGATACTATTGAAAAACGATGAAGTTATAGACTTTTTAACATGATCGTCTACCGATTTTTCGGCGTTCAAAAATGTTCATGCTAAAAATGCTATTTAATTTTCAAAAACTGGTTACACATTACTGCCGATGACGTCACAGTGACGTTTTGATAAACAGCAATTTATATTGTTTATAAATTATCATTAAATTTTCGTTCCTTTAAAGCAATCGCCGGCTGATGGTGTTGATGAGGTGAGATGCAGTGACGTATCGATAGTGTTTGCTGTTGATCAGAGAAGGTCTGCAGCATCAACACTCAGGAGTTGGTCAACGAAGAAGAAGGACTGGACATGGTGGACGAACGCGCTGACTACGTTACTTCACCGCGACGACCATCTACCGTCGTACAGCGATCATCCACTGCCGCTCCTTCGCTTTATACACACTTAGGTTTTTGCTGTTTTATCACAAGGACAAGAATCAACGCTAGTCCAGACATCAACTGCCAATCCTTGGTTCCTGATGTTTTACCACACAAGATGTACTTCAGTCCGCAGATGCACTGCCGGTATACTTGTGTTTAGAGCACGATAACGATGTGCATATAAATGCTCGTGTAGCTTTTCTTTACCTCAGTACATCAGAAGTTAGTGCAGAGCTCATCATCCACTGCCGGTCCTTGTGCCTGCTGTTTCAGCTGCTGTCGCCGTTCCCAGTCCAGAGTCTTGCCCGTTGAAGGTACAGCGCCGTCTGTTCATAATGGCCCGTCTGTTCTACAGTCAGTCGGTAGTGTATTCTACAGCAATACAGGCAGCATTGTGCGGTTTACATAGCCTAACTAGAAAGCAGTCAGAGCCCGCAGGTACCTCTGCCAAGGCAAAGCTATTCCCCAGGTGACGTCACCATTTTTGGTTTTGCAGCGGTTCCCTTATGCCCCCTTTAACGCAATGGTAACGAACATTTTAAAGTGATCCAGAATCCAGGATTCCTGCCGGATCACCCCCAAAATTGAACCACCTGACATACCCTCAACATTTCAGAAAGATCCATCCATAACGTTTTGAGTTATCTTGCTAACAGACAGATAGACAGACAGACAAACAAACAAAGTCTGGCAAAAACATTACCTCCTTGGCGGAAATAATAGAACGTCTTGCGAACTGAAGTTACCTAAGAACTCAGCTGTAACTTACTTAACTAACGTAGTATTTGTCAGCCCTGTCGTTGGTTGTAAATTATAAACTTATAAAGTAAGTAAATAAGTGAACAAGAATGATTAACTTCGGAATAAAGAGGCGTCATTTGAGGGGACAGGTCGAGGCTGGGGTGGGTACTTGGTACTTAATCATAAAATAAACCAAAAATGGTACCACAAATAAAATCATAAATCCTTCGCGGTCCGCAGACCCCCAAAGATTTATGATTTTTTTTCTCAGTAAATAGTACCTTTGAAAAAGTGCTACTGTTGCAAGAATAATACGTTACGTAGAATGAGACCCGCAATGATTCAATAAAAATAACGCCACTGCCGGAATAGTAAGACAGTTTATTAATTGCGGAAATAGTAGAAAGTATAAGAATAGGTTTTATCACGGTCTGCAGTAGGCTACATTAGCCTATGCGAGTGTAACTACAGGCATAATACACTGTAGACTGCGTTGAAACGTATACTAATTTCGTGAATTTGATCGACGGCGTTAATCTATCTGCCTTGGACATGCGTGCTGCGAACAAACGCGATCCGGACTCGTTTCAGTCGTCACGTTCGACTGGACTGGGATTATGGGCGCTAGCGACAAGGCCAACAAAAAATTCCTGCGCTTCCCGTAGACGTCCCTTCTTAGAAAAAAAACTCGCATATTTGAAATTTTCATTGAACCTTTAAAAATACCAGTGCAGTTTTTAGTATGCTTTCCAAGTATCACTGCAATATTGAGGCCAAATGCAAACATTTAGCCTGCAATATTGCAGTATCTTTGCTTAAGTTCACGTGATTACTACTTAGTGTGTCGGTTTGTTTTTATGAGTTGTTGGATATTATTATATGACACGTATGACACGTCGTCGTATAATAATAAATAATAAAATAAATTTCGCAGTCTCCGTCCCTATTTTTTGCTGGCTGCAACCGGAAGCACTGCATCATAGTCATTAGATAGTTTTACTGCGATGATAACGCCATAAAGTAAGCACGCTACATCGCGGTCTATAGATTGCATTACTTACTTGCTTGCTTACTGTGTGTTGTGGCACAGAAGCGGGTATGTTGCATGCGTCTCAGCGAGAAGTCGAGCGAGTGGAAGACGTCGTCAGTTGGGAGACGGTCGTCGACAGATACATTCAACTACAAGGCGGCATGCCGCCTGACAACGCTGACTACAACAAATAACTTTTGCCTGTTACCTGCGTCTGGGAAAGCGGAGTTATGTGATAGGATAGCATAGAAATGCGGTAGAAATGCAGGTTCGCGTTAAATGCACAGCAAGCAACGGTTTGTCATTATTGTTGCACATTGTCGATCTCTTAACATCAGCGGCGTTGTGCCTTGTGTGATAACAAAGTAGGGGACAGATAGTTGCGGTTCTTTCATATGTTAAGCCAAAAAATGTCTCAACACGAAATCACGATGTCTGAGAAATGCACTAATGTTTAAGTACCAAATTGTGCTTATTCGTTTAGCGGAAAACAGCGCAAAGGTATGCTGATCTGTGTTGCATTTACTTGATATAGGCTATGCCTAAAAATGCAAACTCCAGGCGTGCTATTCACGAAAGGTCGTACGCAAGAAATCTTGCGTAGGATGTTCGTACGCAAGTTCTACGCCTGACGTACATGTAGGCTATTCACGAAACTTTGTGTACGTACGCCGTGCGTAAACATGGCGTAAATTTTGCGTAAAATTTACGCCAGCCACGAGGCTGTCGTACAGTTTGCATAAATTCGCCGAATGATATTTTGCGATATCTAGGCCTACGTCGATTGTTATCCTGTGATTACTGTTAATTTATGATAGATATCCTTGTCTAAATTAATTTTAGTCAGTTGGTCGTGATGTCACGCAAACTGCCATTACTGCAAAACGGTCAAAACTATATGGACTAAAAATTTAACGACCCTCCTATTATTTTACTAAGTTATATTTTTTAACCATTAAATAATCAGTCACGGTCAATCAATCGACCGATCAAAACACATTTATATAGCGTCATCTGTCGAGAACGAATATCAGAGGCGCGTTTTAATTACCGGCACTGTTAAAAAATTAGTCAAAAATTAGTACAAAATTAGGCCTACCTGGCGAAGATATGCAGAGTTGCAGATTCACAAGCGCCTTCCAGTTATTATCGTGATGATCCAGCGTTTCAACTCTCGTGCTGTGCAGTTCAGTTTGCGTCTCAGCCATTGTTAGCCGGCCGTAGGCCTACTTCAGTAACGGTCGAGCTATTGGCACGAGTTGTCGTCCGTCTTTCCCTCCGTCCGTCTGTAACGGTGAAGTGAGATGCAGTGAAGTATCAACTTCAAGTGTTTGCTGTTGATCAGAGAAGGTCTGCAACATCAACACTCAGGAGTTGGTCAACGAAGAAGAAGGACTGGCTAGTGTTTGGGAAACATTTTCAAATTTGAGCTTGAATGAAGGGGGTAGAAAACAATGTGCATTTTCAACGGAAAACTACCAAATGTTAACCGATTTTCAAAATTCTTTTACTGTCAGAATCAAGAGACAATTTGCAATAAAACTTTTACTACAGATCCCGCCACGCCTAAAGTGTGTCGCTACACTACCTTGTGAAATGTCAGTGTCTTAAAGAGTAACAATTGAAAACAGAATGACTTCTGCAACAATATATTTTAAGAAATTAACAACAGAACAATGTGTTTGTTGTCTCAGTTATTGTCTAAAAAGTCATGTCTCACAGTTTTACTGTGCGACTGATTGTGGGGAAAGTTACGTTACGGGACGTTATTTCTACGACGCTTGGTGGTTTTCAGTCACACAAACCGATATTAGGAAATTAATGTTTTTATTCAACGTTTATGAACATTTTCCTGCCACACTTCTGAACGGTTTTTTACTAGTTACTGTGAAATTTCAACTGAATGTACATCATAGATAAATTAAAAATAAGTAACATTTATACAGCAGATGTAACTTATACGGCGCTTTCTGGAAGTGTTCATACAAACCTCTATTAACAAATTTTTCTCGGCTAGTCGCGATTTTCGCCGCCGGTAGCGGCTTAGCAAAATTTTGGCGGCTGGCGGAAAGCTAAGTCAACAGCTTAGAGGTCTACATAATTATGATGGCGTATGTTGATGTCAACTGCGCCTGATCTGAACGCTGTCGATGTTCTCATGATATACATTTCGTTGAATTAAATTTAAAAAACGATTAAGGTATTTCTTAACAGGTGACCGCTTATAAAGTCATTGAATTGTTTAATGTTACTAAGCTTAGGTGATCACTGAGCGCTTCTTTGTGCCAAAATGCGTTTGCAGCTTTGGCGCTACCCTACACCCTACTCTGCTCCCCAGACCTCTGAGTTAGTGCCCTACCTCAAGAATCCCAGCCCACTGTAGCCTCCAGCCTCGATTTTCGGCCCTTCTGGCCTCAGGGATCCATGTTAGTGAGTCTATGTTAATTCGCCTCCCCAGGTAAAATTTCGTCCCACACCCAAAAAAGTAAATTTGGATTGACAACCCTAATCCAAGGTGTGAGTTAATACAGACACACACTGCAGTTTTCAACACTATCGTGTCAAATATCAACAACAAAGACACTGCGTTCAGACATAGGCCACAACGTTCGATTTGAGCAACAGACTATGCATGATCCAAGCTGGACCAGTTCGTACATACAAATCAGTTCTGAAGCATTACACGATCATTTCTATGCAGAGAAACAGGCAAAGATGGCACAATAATGCTTACTCCAACCAGTGGCATCAAGCCAAGGTAGGAGGGGGGGGGGCAAACACTCCAAATTTGGGGTTCGAAAAAATGATCCACTAGAAAGCAGTCATAGCCCGCAGGTACCTCCGCCAAGACAAAGCTATTCGCCAGGTGGCGTCACCGTCTTCGCTTTGCCAGCGGTTCCCTTATGCCCCCTTTAATGCAATAGTAACGAAAATTTCAAAGTGATCCAGAATCCAGGATTCCTGCCAGATCACGCTCAAAATTGCATCACTGGCAGTTTATGCCATGCCCGACATACCTCAAAATTTCAGAAAGATCCGTCCATAACTTTTCGAGTTATCTTGTGGACTCACAGACAAACAAACGAACAAAAACCGGCAAAAACATTACCTCCTTGGCGGAGGTAATCATCTGGTGAATAAAATGTGGTCCAAAAATGCGAAATTTTGAGATAAAAACCCCATTGTGGGGAAAATTAGAGGCAAAATTGAAATTTGGAGTGTCCAGAATCTTGTTTGTTGGAAATCTGCTGCTGTCTGCCCAAATATTGCAACTTCCTACACTTTTAACCTACGACGCCGCTGTCTGCAGCACGAAAACTATATCGGCACAGAAATGGTGCACTGTGACTTATTATGCAGCCATCCATGGAGCATTCGTTCAATTTCACGCCTTAACATGACCTGACCTAATTTTCAGCAAACGACGTTCACGGTAATTAGGTCGAGACATGTAGATGTTAGCGCTGAACATGCGACATTTTCTGGAGTTTTTTTGACATCATCCTGTGACCTTGACCTCATTAGAAGTGAAAATTGGCAAACTAGTTATTCCTGCACCGGAAAAACGTTCCCACCGATTTTGGTTTGCTGATGCCATTTTGTTTTTCACTTATGAGCAGGAACGAAAAGTTGGGTGGATGGACAACGCCCCCCTCCGTAGCCAGCCTAGTAAGAGATACAATATGCACAAGAGCATAACCGGACAGAACAGACCTATCAGGTCAGCACTCGGCAATGACAGAATTACGTCAGGCATTACGCAAATCTAAATAATTTAAGTTTTCAACAGCTTCAAAGTAATTCAAATTCAATGCAATCATATTATGCCATCAAACTGGAGAATTTACTTACTATCTTAGTAGCTGCTAAACTTACTTACTTACTTAATTCTCAATCTTCACATCACTAACATGAAACGGTATTGGTACATTTGCTAGCGCTGTTATGCTACAAAACAAACTATCTACCCCAAATTACTAACTCAAAAGCTACTTGCAAGTGTTCTTAAAACAGCTTAGCTACACTTCCTTAACCAGAACAAGCACAAATGATAATTGCTCCAATATTTTGAGCAACTTTTGCTAAACTTGTAAACTCAATTAACGCAGCATAGTATGCATTATGCGCTATACACATTTTAAATGCACCATAACATCAAAAACATTTATAATATGTCTTCTGCATAGTAGAAAACAAAGCTTCAACAGTCAACACATCATAATTTTCAACCACTGTACAACGTATTATTTACATCAGATTCAGACAAAAACGTTTAATTGCAGCAGATAATCTGTACACTGGCAACTGCATAGTAACACTGTAAGTTACATGTTCAAAAACATGATAATAATCTCCAAAAACATTCAAACCATTGTAACAAAATACACGGCTGGATTAAATAGGCGGGGGGAGGGGCACAGCAAAAAATAAAGCAAAACCCGATTCAGCTCAACTGAAATAAATTTTTTTTTATCTTTTGCACGTTAAACAACAAGTGCCAAATAACTTAGAAGTAAACTAAGGGATTGCATTCCATTTCTATTCACTAGATGGCAGAAGCAATTTGCGACTGCATGTTTGGGCTGGGATTCAACTTCCAAAATCTCTCTTTCCAATGGGATCAGGGACCCCATCAGACACAGGGTGGCTTGGTAGTCTAACTCTGTCACCAAGCAGTATAATTTGGTACCGGTCAAAGGGCGGTGATGCCCCGAGGCTGGGAAGGTAACTGTAGGTCTGGCGTCGCACTGGCCATGTGTCACAGACTCAAGTGGTTTATCCACCTACAGGTTCAACGGCCTCGAGTGGGAGATGAGCACCCCGCCTACACCCCAGCTGGGGCATGGCTCCCTTTACCTTTTATCAGACACAGTGTGTCACACACTAGACCCCACAAGTGTACTCTGACAATGGTTCCTACTACTCTGCAGAATTCATTTTCCCTGACTTTTCCAACTTTCCAGGTCAAAAAGAATCGTCTTCCCTGAATAATTTGTTCACGCGAAATACCAACGTTGGCTTTCAACCGCACTAGAAACAAGGGCGGCAAAACAAATTGAAAAGTAAAAATACAAATAATCTGCGAGCAAAGCGAGAAGAAAAAATTTCAAACTGTTGTACGTAGTCTATGTACAGCAGTTCAATTTTTTTCCCGCATCTTTGTTAACTTCTGCACCCTGGTACTTTGATTTTCCCCGACTTTCTCTAACCGTAGTAAAAAACTACCGTAATAAAACTGACGTTAGACCAACTTCAAAACAAATGGGGACCAGAATATATGCTACATTCACTACCACAGTAATCCAGCCCTGTGAATAATATGAGACTATATACTGGACATGCTGCATAAAATGTGGTCTCCATCCAACACAATGCATACACTGGGCGACTTCACTTTTTGACTTAGACATTCGCTGAGCCTTTTCGCTGAGCGAAAGCTAAAGCTAAACGCTAAAGTCTGTACTTAGACCAAAGTTCAACTAATCGATTAAAAAATGGCGGAAAACCGGTAAACCTAACAGGAAATAAATCAACCAGTTATGCTTGGACTTGCTTATTTAATTGCGCCGTTCACGCAAATGACATAATTAAGTAACGTCATGCATCATTGTGCAGCCATTACGGCGTTTATTTTTGGTACCAGACTGTTTTAATTTACTAAAATATTTGTGTTAGTCGCCATGTTTTCACTCAGCGAAATCACTTCACTTTTTGACTTAAGTAGGTACTTAGACCGAAGTTTAGGCTCAGCGAAAGTCTCAGCAAAAGTCTAAGTCAAAAAGTGAAGTCGCCCATTGAAGACAAGGAAGTAGGTAACAAAAGCAACAAATGCAACAGCCAAAATGCAAGGATAACAGCGATCACTGTGGCCATTACATTTGTTGCATCCGTTGCATTGCATACATTGGGTTGGGTGGAAATGATACATAAGACGAGCCGTGTAAGTGCATTAAACCAGTCAATGAAGACAGCAGTAGGCTCAGCAGTATCACGAGGTAGTAGTCTAGAAAAACTTTCGTCACATGAGCACACGAAGTCACGTGGATCGTTGTCCGATTGCGCAGATGTCTCGCGGCGTCACGACTCAGTCGCCGATAGTCTCGCAGGGCGAATACAGCCGCCAGTGAGAAGTCGCGATCCCCACCAGTTGCCAGCAGGTCAAACACGCAAGCATCAAGGAAGAAATCTACGAGTCCCTCCTCCCGACACACTGTCACAGCATCCTCCGTGCTCAGTGACGAAGTGATATGATTCAACGACAGTCGCTCCGCAACGGGGCACCGCGTCGTACACAGCTGGACGTCTGGTCCGCCGGCAAACGCGGTGGCGATTTTTCCCGGTGTCCGAACCGCAACTGAGAAGTGACGGCCGTGCTTTCGCAGTACGACCAGCGTAGCGATGTGCTGTAGAACAATCTCAACATGTTGACCAGCGACGATGTTCGACACACGGACTGTCTCGGCCGCACCGTATGACGGCATCCCACCATTGAACACTGGTGACAGAGGCTCCGCTGATGTTGCCTGGTAGGTGATGTAGCGACTTGAGATACAGTCATGGTAGCGCTTCAATACGACCGTCACCTGAGCAACACGCACATTCCAAACACATGGTGGCTCAGTGGCGTAACAGTAAGGCGTCGGACTGTTGGACTTCCAATCAATAGGTCATGTGTTCAACTCCTGGTCAGGTCGCTGTCAAGTGCTTAGGGCCGGTTTCTGGATCTTAACTGGCCGGTCAAGTTAGTGCTAACTGACAGATTTGCATAACTCGCGTTTCCCGTTGCACTAACCAACGGTCAAAATGGCTAAAAATTTAACTGGCCGAAATCGGCCAGTTAGCTGGCCAGTTAGTTAGTCCATCACAGTTATCGTATTTAATGCAAATATTGTACCATTTTGCAAGCAGTTAATTGAAGAATGTGATACTATAAAAGGATTTTACCATATAGCAATGTCTTCAAAATGCACGAGGAGACATTTGCTGCTACAAATTTTACTACAAAATCCATTCATGAATGGCTGTCCACAATTGCTTGGCTGGCTCGTGGGCTGGCTGACAAGTGCTTGCGCTCATTAAAATTCATGACGTCTGCCTGCGCTAGGCGAAAATGATTAGCGCTGTGCGCATCGTTGCTAAGCAACTATAGTTTAACATTCAGTTAGCTAACGGCCAGTCAAGGTTTTATTCAGAAATGCACACAAACTTAACTAGCCAGTTACAATTAACAGACGGTTTACTAACTGATCAGTTAACTAAAAGATCCAGAAACTGGCCCTTACTGAATGGATGGGTAACTGTTGGCAGACAGGTAAACCATCTATCTATAACCAACACCCTTGAAATCAACTCCGCCTTACATCCCTCCCAGGATAAATAAACCAAGTACTGAGGTTAAGATGAGGCACGCTCACTTGTGTCAAGCGACAGGTGTGTGATCCCATACAACAGGTGACATGCCTTAGCTATGTGATGGGTTCCTCTCACCATTTTTACCATTCATGGTAATCGCTGTTAAAGAGTTATTGGTTAAGCCCATCTAAAAACCCAGCCCAAACTTAATTCAATTTTAGTTTTCTGTTCCACTGATAATGAAATGCTTCATGGCTGTAAAGTTTTTTTAAACTTTCAAGTTTAAACCAATAACTTGGTTTTGGGTTTCCTAGAGAATGCTGGCCTTAAATTTAAGGTCAGATGCACATGATGAGTTTAATCACGATCACTCCGATTAAATGCCAGAAGAAAATAACAACAGATAAATAAATGCTGCAATACCAGCATGCAATGAATTTATTTTCTGTCTGGTGCAACACAGACTGTTCAGACAACAAGCAAAACAACTGACTCAATTTCCTTCTTCTATACACTGTGTTTAGAAAAAAACACCCACTCACGTTTTATTTTATATCTCCGTGGAAAATGTTCAGATTTTCACAAAAATTTTAGGAGGTGTTTAAGAGGAAACAAGTATTCCACCAGTATAAAAGATATTTTTTTGCTACCAATGACGTCATGTTGACATCATACTTCCACGTTTGTAAACTATAGGTTTTACCGCTGAAGACATGCCTTTGATAAAATGTTTGCAAGTCAGCAAGGGTTATGGAGCAGCAAGTTTGTGCAAGACGTTTCCGGTCAATACACAGACAATTGAATATTGATGGAATAAAATGTTTAAATAAAAAAAATTGAAATGACCGGCAGTATCAAGCTGTTTGACTGATAGTGAGCAAGTGGTCATGGATGCAGTGACGCAGTGCGTGTATGCTTGCCAACATCAGCAGAGTTGAGGATCTCGCATTCAGCCAAAAAGATAAATCATGAAAACAGTTCAAAATGGAAAATTGTGTAAGGAATTAGCATATTTTTGGGCTCTGTCAGCACAATGGTCTGTTTTAATATTTTACCAATGTCTGTCTTCAATGGTAAAACCCATAATATACAAACACGGAAATATGATGTCAGCATGACATCACCAGTAACAAAGAAAATCCAGTTTGTTTACAAGTGGAATGTTTGTTTCCTCCTAAATATTGCCTGAAAATTTCGTGAAAATCTGGACATTTTTCACGAAAATATATAAGAAAATGTGAGTGGGTGATTCTTTTCTGAACACAGTGTATATACTAAAATAAGATAGCCATATGCACCATGTCGTATGCGCTACCCAGTACAAATTCATTGTTGTAAATGGCCAAACTACAACTTCTGCATTTCACAAGGTGGAACAGCAACAGCATTAAGGTGTAGTGGGCAAAACTAGTCACTTATGTCAAGCTTCTGCATGATGTGACATGCCATAAATATAAAGATTGGCCAACGTTTCAAAGGATTTGTCAAACAAAAAAATGGCACAGTTATTCTGGGATGAGATGTTATGTCATGATGTAAACTGACAAATAATGCTGATACCTTGGCTATAGCAGTGCCACCACCGGGTAATGTTTCACTAGTGACTTGTACAGACAGATAAGCATTGTCAACCAGCGGCCATGCTCCATTCATCCGACACGTGTCATGAGTGCCGTCAAATGTCCAGAGATGCGGGTCTCCAAACACTGCACAGTACCTGTGATCTCGTGGTCCTCGGTACGTGCACACCGCACTGGGGGTCGGCGTTTGAGGAAAGTGACCGCCAGGCCTTGGAATAGCAGCCGGACGCTGAAACACTGCAAGTATCCAAACAAGCAAGCAAGCAGCTTACTGAACACATTGTCAAATGCACATGCGCACAAAGTGCATTAGTGCAAACTGCAGACACAATATTAAATCATAAATACAGAAATGCAAAACAACAGCAAAACTTGCAAACAAGTAAGCTATATACTTTTTAATATTTTATAGTATTGGGTTGTGTCAAAACCTCCAAAAATATGCCACAGAATCTAAAACAAAGAAATTCGCGTGATCGACTAACTTTCAGCAAATATTCCTATAAAATAAGCATTTTACGCCAAATTTTGCTGAAAAAAATCTCCACGGTGGAATAGTCTGGCAATACCTGGACCATCGGGCGAGCAGTTTAATGATTTCATCTGCTTCTCAGCCACACGTCGTGAACTGTGGAAATAAAGGTTGCCAAGACATGACTGAGACATGTTCTGAATGCATCGGTAGAACGTCCGCAGTGCCTGGCAGTGGGTGCGGAAGCTCCGACCGCCTGAGGATGATGATGATTGCTGGGTATGTCGACCTCGTTGTAGTGAGCGTGGTACGTCATGACGTAGCTGCAATGAGTCCTGAGCTGCCTGGTATAGCTCGAGACAGTCCTGCAGATCACACAGAGAGTCCAACGCTGCCTCTTCCTCATCTTCAATATCGTCATCATAGTCATCATCGTCGTAGGCCTCTGAAAATCCACAAAAACACATGCCAACCACAATTATTACACAGATGCGAGATGAGAAAAAGGTAAATTAAATCTGTGATAAGAGTGTGGCTAGACTTTGTTGTTTCCATAGCATAATATAAACGTTTATAACATTAATGAAGCAAACCACAATTGCTGAACTTCAAAACTGTTCAGAGAGATGCCTATAATCACAAATGATAAACAAAACTACAACCAACCAGACATCATCAGTGCGTCGGATTGAAAGGCGATGGTCTGTAATAAGACCAGCAGTGCAAACATCCAAAGTAGCAAACAGCCGCTGGTCAATCGCTGCCCCATACCCATCCATGCACTACGATGGTACTCTCAACGATGACCAATCAGAACGTTGAGTCAGTCATAATACGACCACATCATCAATGAACTTTCGGCGCCTTGTGCCCTTGGCCAAACGCACATCAAGCACCGATGTATGTTGCAGAAAACTCGTTAGTAAATTAATATTAATTCATCGTATGGTGTCCGGCAAGGTCACAGACACCATAGTAATAACGTCGTTCATTTCTTATTTGCAGGAAACGCTTATTCCACTTTCAGCTGATCATTCTATTTCTGGACTCGTGCACTAACTGCGCGAAATGCAGAATTGTCTGTAGAGACGATCTCGCAATCATTTATCACCAGACGAAAAAGAGCACAATGTCATTAGTCAAAGTACAAATAAATCGTTTCCACGGGCGTCATTAATATCTATCATTTACAGGAATTCGATATATTTTTATCGTCTAAAATAAACAACACAACGCCATTTTGATGCCATAGAATTGCTACTTGCTAATATTTGTTATGTAGAGCTGTGCGGTGCACAAGATTTACGGACAAACAGTATTTGTTACTTTTTTTACCTTTTCGTTTTTAGCCGACTACATTATCTGACGAGCTTCGTCTTCACGTCTGTCTGTCGTCTGTAACGCATGTATTGTGGCTAAACGCAAAAATGTCTGAAGAAACCAATAAGATTGTCAGACCACAAGCTAAGGTACTTAGAGCAGTGCTGGGCAGAACCAACTTGGACCACATTGCCCAAATGTTGGGGGGTACTGTCTACTCTACATCACCAAATACCTGCATTGCGAATTGCAGCCAAACTGCTTCAGCTTCCGGCATGGTTACTATTGACAGCCTATAAGAACTGACCAAAGCCCCATATGAATGGTAGTTTGCTTAGCACTGAAAAGGTCAAGTTGCATGAAAAAATATATTATGAATAAGTGTAGAATGCAATGCTAATCAGTAATATGCTGATCAATTGAAATAAAAGCATCGCGTTACATCAAAAATTTTAATTAGAATTGTTTTGCGAACCAAATGATGATGTCACCTACACTTTGTTTACGTGCAGCGTGCAAGACTAGTGTGTCGTCATAGTGTCAATGCAGCGCGTGCTCAGTAAGGGAAATTCGTTTGCAGTGAGGAACCAGAAGTCGGAATCTGTCGGCAATTGGTGCAACATAAGGGCATACAGTCGGCCTACTTCCGGTACAAATAGTGACATCTCAAAATGCAAGCAGTCTCTTTGTCCGATACCACGCTCCATTGACGCCCTTAGTGTCGAATTCTCTTACACTACGCTGACACTAATACTGCAAGTTCCTTCACAATTATCCACTTTGAAGTTTATTTTTTACGGTATAAAAACAATATTAGCAATAGGAAGATTAATAAAAATTGACAAAGTAACATTTGAAAATGCCAATTAGCACTTAATAACAGTTACGTAAAAAAACGCGACTGGGCCTTTAAGTACACGTCAGTTGTTTTGATATATCCGTTTATGCTGCACTAGCCTACTCAAATGTGCTTTTTTTCCTGTACATGAGGCAAATAAGTTCTATTTTAACTTACATGACTTGCATCATGGTTTTAGTTCACTGTTTTATCATGTGCCAGATAAAACTACACAACAGCAGACTGGCTGTGGGTTTCCGGTGCTAACTGGTGCGATGAGCATTTTATTTGTGGCATATGTATGAATAACAGGCTAAAGCAGGTCACTATTACCTCATGCAATAATCTTTAATCAAATCAATCTCTTTTTAAATTACTGTCCAAAGCTAATGGTTAAAAATGATCGCTTAGTGGTGGTTTTAGGCCTGGGCCGGAGGCATAGCCTCCCCCAGTTTTGCTTTCGTGACCAGCCACGATTTTTTTTGCAAAGATAAGACAAATATCTGATTTCTTTGCATTACCAAACTGTAGAAATGTGGGCAAATTTGCAGCTTTGATTGAACGTCCAAAAACCAAAAGTGCTTCAGCTTCATGGGGACCCCCTGACCAGGGGCTCTGCCCCTGGACTCTGCTGGGGGCCCTGACCCCAGACCCCCATTATAGGCTCACACTGCCACGCTTGCCATGGGGCCATGCCCCCTCAGATGTTGCGGCCTAGAACCTCCATTGTGACTGCTGAGGATTAAAATGGTCGAACTGAAACAAGCTGAGCTATACAATGAAAAACAGCTGATAAGGTACAAATGGCACGTCATTATTAAAATATTACAACTGTTCAAAAGAGCAAATGTCAATGCGAACGTCAATATAGCAGTTCCTGCTTGACAGCAGGTCTATGTAATATGAAATGCTGCCTCTAACAGAACACCATCAACTACTGTGTGCAAATCAAAACATTGATGCACATACACACTGTTCATATGCTGCAAATTATTACCACAATACTGTAAGTCAGTGGACTGCATCAGGAGAGATGCATGGCCGTAAGGTTATCTGGTCAGGGAATGAACAGAAGCATGAAGCAGGCGTCGGGTTCCTCCTGAGTAAGCGGGCCCGCGAGGCACTACTTGGTTATAAACCAGTAAGTGACAGGGTTATGGTTGCAAGAT
>Ga0209367_1006048_pt1 | contig 16766 bp, 17 predicted proteins | sample WorMetLIZISLAND2_FD_187412 | JGI IMG/M metagenome (GOLD analysis project Ga0209367, IMG submission 187412) | Marine gutless worms symbiont microbial communities from Max Planck institute for Marine Microbiology, Germany - Olavius geniculatus... ... | reverse complement strand
CCCCAAAAGGCACTTCCTTGTGCGAAACCGCGTCATATAAGCCATCGTGCGTTAAAATCAGTTCAGTCGTTTTTCCTGTAGAGGACGGCAAGAAAAAAAAGGGAAGGGAAGGGAAGGCACAAAAAGTCACGCAAGCGTCATATTTCACCTATTCGTGGGGAAGCCCCCCGTAAACGGATTTTCACCAAACTTTGCACATCAAGAGATATGCTGGACGTAATCATTTGTGCAAATTTTGGTGTGAAAGAATTAAGGGGTTTGGGGAATACGAGGGGTCAAATTTTGGAGTTCCCCATTGAAATGGCTGGTCACCTTTACAACAGGGCTGGCGCTACCGCGCAGCCTGTGATTATAATCAAGAATCCATGCTGATTTACAATAACTATTATTAACACTTTCTCATTATTTTTGCTTCTGGTAGCTTATCTGTCGTCTAATGCAATTGTCTGGTTAGCAAGTTTTATTACGGATATATACACTGTGTCTCAAAAAAGCATCCCCAACATTATGGATTGTAATTCGAAGGAGGGTGATGGCAAGTTGTGTCAGGAATGTTCATATTAAAAATTATTAAAATCTGATAATCCTTTTTAAACTACAATTGAAAATGTAGGGGATGTTTTTTGAGACACAGTTTACATGTAAAGACAGTATATGGCAGTTGTTAATTTGTTGTGTTTACAGTTTATGCTGTTACTGAAGGCCGGTTCACAATGGCAGAAGTATTTTCGGGCTCGGTTAGCACTATTCATTAATGGTTTGATGGGTGGACTTTTTGTATCTTTGACATATTTTATTTGCATTATGTTAATTAAGCAATCATATCGCATTGGATAAAAAAGTGATATTTCTCTGGTTGTGCTTTCCCCAGGTAGTGCAGAAACAAACGTTGGGTAAAGTGGGAAACTGAATGGTCATTTGATGGCAAGTTGTGTCACGAATGCTTGTACCAAAAATTGTCAAAATTTGGTAATTGGTTTTCAAGTTACAGTCGAAAATGTCGGATGTTTTTTTTGAGACAGTGTTGCGTCATGTGGAACCAGTTAGAAGTGCATCTGTTCGGTTAAAATGCATGTTTTGGGCAAACTTGATATATTATAAAATTTTGAATTTTTGAATGGATCAATTCAGCCCTGCCTTGTACACTGTACATGGATTTTACAGCCTGGTCTAGCATGTTTAACTTAGTCATTTTCTAGGCTCACTCAGCCTGCTGGCTCAGCGCTAATCTCATTCTGGAGTAAGGACTGTGTTACATGTTTGTTGTTGCTTTTGAATAAATTAGAAGATGCTTCTGTAGTTTTTCCTTCACCAGTCATTTTCAGACATATATTCTTTTCTGGACGTATCCTTAATGTTTTGCACTTATGTGCATTGGATTTATGAAATGTGTTTGAGATCTATGATTGTTTGACTTGAGTGACGTATTTGATTCTGGTGTGCAGAATATTAGAACTGCATTTTTGTGGTTGTACACTACATATTGTGGTTTTGTGAATGAATGAGTAGCTATATCTGTAGAAATTTTATTAAGTCAAGCCTACTTAGATAAAGATAAATGTGTTGGCTAAATAGTGGCTGGCTTAGAGACTGAATTTAGTACTAAATGCTGCTAGAGATGAGCTGATCTTACTAGTTTTCTATTGTAGAATCAACTGTTATTGTTATTGGAATAAACTTTTGGCTTTGTGATGAGAATTTTGTTTGTTTTATTTATGCTATAAGTTTCTTCATTATTGTGTATTTTATGTAGGCTGGTAAATGTGTAATTACTTATTCTTTGTGGTACAGTGTGCATGAAGCAGTAATCTTAATGGTACTTGTGATTTTTGTGACAGCTGCTTGTACGTTGTAGTTGTGATCTGCATTGTAAACAACCATTGAACATAAGCAGTTCATCAAAGTTAAGAATTGAGACAGCTCTATGAATAGCTATGTTGCATGAATCTGTTATTTACTTAACCATTGTATAGGTTTATCTATGGGATGGTTCATGTATACTGAATTGAAGACAGACAGGTGGATTATTTGCATTCTGCTGCAACCTAAACTGAACCATGTTCGATTCCTCTGCATCAGGAACTACATTGTGGAAGTCTGATCATAGTAGCAGTGAATCTTGATCCAATTGTTGATCGTAAAATTTGGTTTTCAGTATCCCACTGTTTTTCAGAAATAACTGATACTATTTGCATGAATATATGCTACTCATTTTTTGTTAAGCTGAATGTAGTCTTTGCACTGTTGTATTTATTTAATAGCAACAGTTTATCAAACTTTTGCTATTATTTATACTTGTAGAATAGCAGATTGCAGAAATGAGTGATGCAGTATGTGTGACAGACTGGCAAGCAATTAAGACTTTAGACCATTAGTTTTAGCTTGGCTGTCATGATGCTGTTGGTTTGTTTTTGAGTTTAGTGAGACAAAAATTTGTCAGGCATTAGAGCAGCTGTAGCAGTGTGGATTAGTTACCTGTTTACACTTCAGTCTGACGGATATCGGTGTCCACTGCATTTGACTTTACACAGTGTTGATTGCCTAGTGAAAAATAGGGGGGAAAGTTTTGATGTACACCCTTAACAAAACTTTTTCTATTTTTTCACTGGGCGCAAGCTGCACCCACCAAGTTTAGGGATAGAAGCCACTGACTTCATAGACTTTTGTACATTTTCCATATTTTGTGTGCACTGTGTGAGTACACTGTGTGACTGTTTAATGTGGATTATTTTAAAATGTAAAAATTGTTGTCTGAATAAAAGTGACAGAATTAATTTGGTAGCAGGCGGAATTGCTCTGGCAAGCCCACTCAACTCCTTGTTTGCTTTCACCAGGTGGCAGCATAGTTCTGATGGTTTGGTGGCATGTTTGGGCTGCCGATTTGACCCACAAATCTCCCATTGCCATTGTGGTCAGGAATCCCTATCTAACAGTGCATTAATTATTGTATCCATTGTGTGTAACGATCAAATGCTAAATAAAATGGTTTCATTGGTGCAGTCAGTCACAGCATACATGCCACAAGTTGTTGGTTGCTGATTGCCACCGTTTTGCATGAATCAGCTTATGATATAAAATACTCCTTTATGGTGCTAATTGTCCCCACCGAGGTGAGCCACCTTGACGTGGTGGTGGGGCTTTGCTCCGATGACCCGAAAGATTTCTACAATCTGGAGGATAGGAGCGTACTAAGAGCTGACCAAATACGTGAGAACATTTACGACACGTTACCAGTGCTTTTGTGCTGGTTCGGCTTTACAGCCTACTACGGCTTTATAGCCGTCTACTTACGGCCTCACAGCCGTTATTTACGGCTTCACAGCCGTCTACGGCTTTATAGCCGTTACTTGTAACCTGTGGTTACTTTTGGGGACGCGCATTGGGCCGAAATACGGCCTCAGCGCTGGGCAGGTGTAAGAGCCTGCCCACCCGCAAGGCAAGGCAAGGAAGGTGCTAATTGTAACAAACAAAAATTTTAAAAAATGTGAAAAGATCGAGAAACGTTGAGAGATACATACCGGGTAAAACGTTTAACAATATTTTACGATTTGTGCATCTCTAATTTACCGGCATTGATTGAAATATTCTATGATTTGTGACCGCCCATCAATAGAGAGTAACTTTTAAAGTAGTAATAATGCCTCCTGTAGGCGCTGCCGTTGGGAAAGTGTTCGACTACCTTGTGATTGGTGGTGGTTCTGGTGGTATTGCGAGTGCGCGTCGTGCTGCGGAGTTCGGATCACGCGTGGCACTAATCGAGAAAGGCCGTCTCGGTGGCACCTGTGTAAGTAATACATTCCCTGTTTATACTTCCGGCATCACATTATTGCCACATAATTCCTACGGTCAGGGAAATTCAGGGAAAAATAAGAAGATCAGGAAAAGTCAGGGAATTTTACATTTCAAAGTCAGGGAAAAAGTCAGAAGGTCAGGGAAAGTCGGAAAATTAAAATACCAGGGTGCAAAAGTTAACAAAGATGCAGAAAAATTTTTGAACTGTTTTACACAGACTGCGTACAACAGTTCAAAATTTTTTCTGCTCGCTTTGCTAGCAGATTATTTGTATCTCCAGTTTTAAATTTGTTTTGCCATTTTTGTTCCTAGCGTGATTGCAAGCAATCGAAAGCTAACACTGGTATTTTGCGTGAACAAATTTGTGTGGGAAAACGATTTGTTTTGTCGTAGAAAGTCGGGAAAAAGTCATAGAAAATGAATTCTGCAGAGTAGTAAGAACCATGTCCATATGTCAGCTGTTCGGACACGCATTAAACGTTGCAGATGACTTCGCTGTTGGTGATGTCGCATCATTTGTTTCTCAAGGATTTCGTTGTGTCTGAATGATACATTGTTGTTGCTGCAGTTGATGTACTTCACCAGCATCTGTAACTATGCAAAGAAATGACTGCATATATGGCAGAATTTGCATTTTCAGTTGCTTCACCTGCCGCATGGAACAGCTGACAAGACCATGTTGTAGAGGCACTTGAAGTGTTAGAGTTTCAGACAAATTTCAAATATCATAACTTAGTCTCTCCAGCACTTCTGCATTCACAGCGCCTCTGCATTCGTGGACATCTTGGTGATTTACTGATCCTGTTTTTATTGTTGTTAGGCAGCATCAGTGAAAATGATCCAACTTATTATCCCGGTGTTACTGTGTGCCTGTCCGTCTGTCACATTTTTGGCATGAATTGTGCTAAAGCCATTGGATGGAATGAGATGCTATTCAACAAGAAACTGATTTTAGTCATTGCATTTTTATTATACATATAATCTTTTGGAGATATCTTACTTACATGCATGTATTGTAAATGTTACGTTGTTTTGTAAATAAGCTTTGAAATTGAAAAAAAACATATGGCATACATATTTTGAATTAGCTTGAACTTGGTGGTAAAGGGGTTAAATTGACCTTACATTTCTTGTGATCAAATGGTGTAAATATGTTGCAGGTGAATGTGGGCTGTGTGCCAAAGAAAGTGATGTACAATGCAGCTGTACATTCAGAGTTTATTCACGATCATCGAGACTATGGCTTTAATGTTGCTTTTAATTCATTTAACTGGAGGTAGGTCACTGAATTAGATGTTACATTGTGTGTTCTATATATAATTAGAATATCTTCTTTGAGATATTCTTAGCCAATGTTTAAAATTTGTCAATTTTGTTAAGGATGACAAACAGTCACTGGTGCTTAGTGGGAAAAATAACAGAATGCTTCTGTTATTGATTCATATTTGCATATGCTCAGGTTTTGTTGCTGTTGTGTAGCAAAATGTGACAGATATGAGAATTTCAATAGGCATACGAGTATCATATATATACTCGATGTTTCATAAAAAGGACCCCTTTTTGTTTTTTCATAATTCACTCAAATGATGAAACTCTTGAATTACTCAAAATTTTTACCAGTTGTAGCTAAAGAAATACTAATTCAAAATATTTTAACAAAATATGGCAGTTGATTAAATATTCTTTGCTAGTCGTGACATAATTCTGACCTCGTAATGCATTGTGAGTTGAGTTTTATTGATATTGAATTTTTATTGAGCTGGGTTTTGTTATAGCACTAATTTCACATAAAAAGAGTTTCTTAGTTTAAACCATAATAATATCAACCAGTCTATTGTTACTTGATGCATTTTGCAGTGAGCTAAAGAAATCAAGAGATGATTATATTAAGCGGTTGAATGGTATTTATGCTAATAATCTGAACAAGGTATGTATAATGTTATTACTGTAGAGTTACTGATTCAGAATTTTTTTGATGTTTACTGGCAAATTTTGTTATTTACCAAGTGTTTCTGGTATGTACAATGTCTGTGGCATGGCTATAAATATAATGTAGGTGTTGCTTGTAGGGTTTATTTTATTGTGCAGCTGTCATAATAGGCCACATTATGGGCCTTGCCTGTCTGTGTGTCCGTCTTTCCCATAGGGCTTCACTTGAGAACTAAAAGACTCCGAAAAACTAATATTTGTGTGAATGTTTCTCATGGCAGAATTTGTCAATGTGCCACTTTTTAGTTCGAGGGGTTAGAGAACATGTTGCATGTCTCTCACTACTTGCACCTGGGGCCTAATTTACAAAACATCGTAAGACAGTCCTGAAATTGTCATAAAATCCTCGCAACTTTGTCATATCTTTGATGTAAATCAACAAGTTACAGTGTCATAAGATTGTCGTAAAAATGTTGTATCCGAATTTTGGAAGGTGATTTTACCACATCGCAACTCACGCAATTTTGTCGTAAATCTGTAGTCACTAAAAATAGCCAGCCAATCTGTCGTTGTTACATTGACCTCAACCACAACCTCGTCGACCTCAACCAATCGCGACGCAGTGTCATTGAGCTGGCGGCGCATGGTGCTGCACACTGATTGTCTGCTTTCGCCGTTGCCAACGGTTACCAATGTAAACAATAACAAGTGAATTGATTTTGTGGCGATTTCGCTGCTTGAAGTTACCGCAAGCAAAATTTTTACGTATTATGGCACTATGTGGGAATAATATACTAATGAAAAATTGAAATAATTACTGCATGAGTGCTTGATGCTGTTGTATGACAGCTAATGAGGTGTTGTACGTTTTGTCGTAACTTTAGTTGTAACTTTCTTGTAAGATTTTTTGTAAATTAACATTTTATCATAAATCTGTCGTAAACCTTCCATGTGTCATAACATTGTTGTAAATTTGTCTTGCGATGTTTTGTAAATTAAGCCCCTGATTTACTGCAAATCTGTTGACCAGCATAAAAATGAACTTTCAGTTGAAATTTACACACAATGGCTGTATCTTGTGTCGGCAGTTTGGTATCATCTATGCTTGTTTTTTTGCATATCTACAGAGTGAAGTTTCGCTGATACAAGGCACAGCACAGTTTGTGAGCAGTGGAGTAGTAGAGGTTAATGGTGAACAGTTCTCAGCGAATCACATATTAATTGCTACTGGTGGCAGACCGGCAGCCCCTACTGTGCCTGGTACTACTAACTCTGTTTTTACTTTAGCATTACTTAATTAGTTAATAAATTCGTGTCATTTCCGTGTGAAGTATGGGAATTTGTTTGTACGTGTGGAACTGTGTCACTTGTAAATGTGATATGCTTCAAAGTCAGGAAAGAGCTTATTATTTTTGATGCTTACATGATGTTCATATGATTTTGATCTGAGTAGATTTTTGACTGTACCCGGTAATTTTGACTTGTAATGATAAAGTTGTGATGGCTTTTTTGTAGGTGCTGGATTTGGAATTAACAGTGGTGGCTTCTTTGAATTGGAGAAACTGCCTCAGTATGTACTCTGTAATATGTACAGTTGCTGATTGCATCCCCTTGCATTCAGAAATGCAGATCTTTTAAGTCTGTCTCTGTTGAGTCGTAGATCTTTTAAATCAGATTGCTACTTTGTTTCGTGTAAGCTGGGCCAGATAGGCAGGACTCGTACTGCATTCTGTTAGGATGGCCGCACAGTAACAATAGAGTCACTGTAACAATGTTTGGTGTATTTGAATTTTATCAGCAGTTTCCGTAGTTCAAAAGCACTACAATTTTTACATCAATTTAGCATCACTAGTCTAATATTCATACTCTATCGGCAGCTGTCTGTTCTGGTGCCATTCTCCATTCATTGGATGAACCGAGCAAATTCTTGCAACTGCAGTGCCGTGATGACCATTGGTGATAAACATTGTTGTGGCTGTTACTGTTATCATTACCTTGTGTAACTGATTGTTCATTGTTGTGTTTCAGAAAGTCAGTAGTAGTCGGGGCTGGCTACATTGCTGTTGAATTGGCTGGTATTCTCCAAACACTTGGCTCAGATGTATCGCTACTTATTCTTCCCGACGACAAGGTTGGACCTTTGCTTGTAATTTCCGCTTATTTTTTTGTACAACTTTGATTAGCTTTATGACTGTTTTAAAAGGCATTGTCAGTACCGTTTGTGACAGTTTTTGCTGGCTTCTGGTAATGGTTTTACTCTACCAGTTTCGGTGTTGAAAACTCGGGTTATTAGTGCCACGTGTGCCACTTGTATGATTTCTATGGCCATAGTGGCATGTTATGGCCACTAAATGCTTTAATTGTCATTACACTTTTTATATGATGGAGAAAAAAAATTACGACTTAAAAATCTGCACCGATTACACGTAGAGGGTTTTTACAGTCAGAAACTATTGTATGTTATAATCTGGAATGCTAAATTATTTTAGTTCCCTTTTCTAGTTTCATCACTGCACATGAAGTGAATAGATTTTTCTTAGCCTGTTCATTTCAAATGATTTTTGCATTTATGTTTCTGTGCTATTGGTGCGTGTTGTCATGCTTTGATGTTGTCACATCTTTGATTCTTACTGTTTGTTGCATGTAATGTCACATTGTCATTTTGTCAGTACTCATATAAGTGCACGTTTGGTGCCTTGTCTTCTTGTTTGCACGTGCAGTTTTGCATTTTTGACATTTATATTTGCAGTTTAAACAAAATAAATGGAGATGGCTAGACGTTTGTTTGGGAAACCATTTTGATGGCAAAATACGAGCAGCAATTAGTTGATTAAAAGTTTGCATATTTCTTGGGCTCTTTATCCCTAAACTTTGTTTCTTAGATTTCCACGGGGGGTCTCTGCCTCCCAAACTTCTACCCCTTCTTTCCAGCATGCATAGCTACACCACTGTTTGCTATGAAGCTGCTGTGAGAGTTGACTGTTGTATGATGCTGTAGATCCTGCGGAATTTTGACACATTGATCTCGACTGCAGTGACGCAGCAGCTGATTGAGTCCGGTGTCAAAGTGATGTCAAACACACAGGTATGCATACGATGCATATTGATTGGTAACATTTATTGTCCTAGAATAACTTATCCGTCTGCCCATATGCTGCATCAGTTTGTGCAACACTGCGACTTTTGCTAGTATCAGTGGTGGACACTGTCTGTATTGGTTTTTTCCACAGGTACTGGGATCATTTCTTGTCGGTTATGTGGAGAAAATGATCTGTATAACCAAGCTATGTTGGTGCCTTAAGGGCTTGTACGGAGTGTAGAGTGATCTGAGGCTGGAGATTGGAGACGATGTTGCATGTATGTTATTGGCACAGGTGTCGTCTGTGACAAAAATGGGTGACGGTGACAAAGTGTCTGTTGTGACAAATACTGGGACAATTAATGACGTCGACTGCCTGCTCTGGGCCATCGGTCGTTCACCAAACGTTGAGAGTCTTCGTCTTGAACGAGTTGTGAGTATATCCTGACATCCAACTGCTGAATGAATACGTCAGAAATATCACTGTAATATTACAGTGAGGTGTAATAAATGTTAGTGGAATATTTAAAAAAAACGATTTTATTGTAAAAAGAAAAATGTCTTGTAAATGCTGAATAAAAATGTGATCACTTTTTACTCTGTATTTGGAATAGATCTATCTCTTTAGCGTGCAGCTTTTTCTTTTTTATGAAATTTTTGTTATCACACATAAGGAACAGAATCTAAATGCAAAGTATTTTGTCATTTTTTGCATATTATCTATTATTAATTATTATATTTGCAGTACTTTTAATTTTTTGAGTACAGTTATTTTCTATCATTGTCTACTTGCACTGACCATTCAGCATTTATTTTAACAAGAAGTTCAAAAATTGAACATGTCAAATTTTAAAAAATGTACGTTCACTGTAACTACAGAGTGCGGCAAAAAAAGTAGCCCCCTGAAGTTTTTCGCCATTTTTTAGCAACTATTTGGAATTTTAATTTGAAATTTTACAGGTTTATTTACGGAAACATTTTACATCCAACTGCCAAGTGAAATATGATTCTGTTGAAAAACGACAAAATAATAGGCTTCTGAACATGACCGCCTACCAATTTTTCAGCATTGAAAATGTTTAAGCTAAAAATGCTGTTTAATTTAAAAAAAAAACGGTTATCACGTTACTGCTGATGGCATCACAGTGACGCTTTGACAAACAGTAATTTATTTTGTTTATATATTATCACTAAATTATCGTTCTTTTGAAGCAGTCGCCGGCTGTCGACCGCATTCATCTTTTAGCAGGACAGCACGCCAGCACACACAGCGCGCAGTGCAAAGAACTGGCTGTGGGCCAGCCCTCTAGATTTTATCACAAAAGACCAATGGCCTCCATATTCGTCATATGCAAACCCAGTAGACTATCACGTGTAATGTGCAATGTTGGAGGCTTACCACAAGCTTAAAACAAAGCCGAAAACAATAGCTGAACTCAAGGAATCGCTTAAAGTTATCTTGGGCAACCTACCACAAGGACCGATCGACAAGACGGTGAAAGACTTCTCAAATTAAGCGACTGAAGGCTTGTGTTGGAGCTTGGAGCTCTCCGTGGACATTTCAAACATTCGCGGTGACAGTGGAATTCTGGCATCTGATCATTAGTTAACTGTGTTGTTTGACTTGTTTCAGCGATGTTATTGAACTGGTGTTGTAGCTTGAACATTTTTAACGCTGAAAAATTGGTAGGTGGTCATGTTAAAAAATCTATAACTTTGTCGTTTTTCCATGGAGTTAAATTTTATTTGGCATTTAGCCCGAGAACAATTCCGGAAATAAATCTGTCAAATTTCAGATTGAAATGCTAAACGGTTGCTGAGAAAACAGCAAAAAACTTAAGGGGGCTACTTTTTTGCCGCACCCTGTATGTGGTGGTGCTTTGTTTTGGAGTGAATAATCATGTGTGTTGGACATTAATCTGCATAATTTCTGTGGAAGTTATGTCAGCTGATCTATGATGCAGGGTGTGGAGTTGGAGAAGGGTCATATCAAAGTGGATGCGTTTCAGAATACGAGCGCAAGCGGCATCTATGCACTCGGTGATGTTGCCGGCAAAGCGCTACTCACACCAGGTTATTGATACTTCTCCGTGCTCATTTCATAGACCTCTTAAAATATGGCTCATTTACATCCAGTCTGTTTTATGAATATTATAGCATAAAAGTTTCTTGTTAAAAGATTCGTCTATTATTTGGCTTTAATTACCGTTTAGAACAAGCTACGAGCATTCGAGATGGGATGTCCCCGGAAAATCCTTGGTGTGTCGAGAATTTCTCACATCAGAAATACAGACATCAAGAATCAACTCAACATCTATCATGACATTGTGGACAGGATTCAAAGCCGCCGTCTTAGATATTTCGGCCATGTAGTCAGAATGCAACCTTCCCGATGGCCACATCGAGCCCTGTGTGGTCATGTTTACGGAAACAGACACCGAGGACGACCGAGGAAGCACTGGACTGATAATATTTCGGACGATTGCCAGATGATGGGCCTCTCACTCACACAAGCAACACACGAGGCTGAGGTCAGAAGACAATGGAGGGAATACACGAGGCTGTCCGAGCGTGCTTAACTGCATCGCCATGACACTGGAGAAGGAGGAGAAGGACCGTTATATCATGTTGAAAATGATGACACATTTGACACTTTGCAATAATGAGTATAATGAGCAGTAGTCTGCTAAACTCAGCCCGGCCCCCCTTTATGGGTAGGTGCAGTGAGTACCAGTGAGAGCCGAGATGTAAAAAGGTACATTGTGTGATGCATTTGTGGTCTCGCAGTGTAAACTGGTGGCTAAGGAAACATGTCACCGTATGGGCATTGTGCTCAAAAGTACCTCACATATTCACATTTGGGAGTAACAGTAGTCTTGTTTAGTGTCAAAATTGGGAAGTAGCAATATTTAATGCTGACTGTTATGCAATTATATTGAGTAAGCAATGTGGTGAGACACTGCAGTTGCTGTGGTGTGCAGTTGCCATTGCTGCTGGGCGTAAACTTGCACATCGACTGTTCAACGCTGAAATTGAAGCTAAACTCGACTACACCAATATTCCAACTGTTGTCTTTAGTCACCCGCCAGTGGGCACCATCGGCCTCACTGAAGGTTAAGGTCTACAATTCTTCGCTTGCAATCTTTTTCAAGCCCATTGCAAAGGGCGGAGGGCGGTTCAATGTATTCAATCATCAGTTGTAACCGGGAAAATACTAAAAACGTTGCTGCCAGATGCACCTTCTTAGGCTAAAATGCATAAAAATGGATTTGCAGCCGGGGCTTTGTCTCAGACCATACTGAGAAGCGTTTAGCTGGATTATTGAAGTGGTCTTGGATGGAGTCGATCTGCCCACTGGAAAAGTCTGGTTATCGGCCCACTTTTTAGTCAAAATTATGCTTTGACGCTGTTGGTTTGGTGACTCATAGAACATCCGGCCTGCATCAACACACTGCTGTAATTTTCAGAGGTTTCCTTTGGGACTTGGTCTGATTATTGTTTAAATATAGGTGTATCATATCAACCAGAAAGTACACTGTATTAACAAAGCAGTAGTAGTTATAGTCGAATTTGTATAATGCTGGTATGCCGATTGACTTCATAAGCGATAGTAGTAGTTATCCATGTAACTAAGACATTTGCCAGTAAATCATATGATATACACGGTGTTTCATAAAAAGGACCCCTTTTTGTTTTTTTCATAATTCACTCAAATGATGATCAATTTGCACAAAATTTGTACCAGTTGTAGCTGAAGAAATACTAATTCAAAATATTGCAACAAAATATGGCAGTTGATTAAATATTTTTTGCTAGTTCTGATATAATGCTGGCATCATAATGTGTCACGGGTACAAGCTGGATAGTCTCAACTGGTGCTGTCAGTTGCTACCCTGCTTCGATGGTGAGCTTAACCTGGTTCGCTAATGAAAAATGTTTATTGTGTCAACACTGAGCAACATTAAGGACATCAAATCAGGCGTCTTGCAATCCAAAAATGCAACCATTTTGCAACCTCTGTGTGCTAGTGCACTGTCTTGCTCAAACGCGTAAAAGTCCAACTATCCCAACAGACACGTAAGTGCCATCGCTTTGCATGTTTTTGTAACTGTAACTGTAAAACTTCAACAATTTGTCATGAATGAACCAGATTTTTCACCATTGGAGCAAGGTAGCAACTGACAGCACCAGTTGAGACTATCCAGTTTGTACCCGTGACACATTATGACGTCAGCATTACATCAGGACTAACAAAGAATATTTAATCAACTTCCATATTTCGTTGCAGTATTTTGAATTAGTATTTCTTCAGCTACAACTGGTACAAATTTTGTGTAAATTGATCATCATTTGAGTGAATTATGAAAAAACCAAAAGGGGTCCTTTTTTATGAAACAGTGTGTATTTTACAAGCCTGTATGTTCTTAGCACAACAATTGTTTTAATATTTTTTTGTTTCATATGACTTAATGTGATAATTAGATTGGAGGATGACTGAGAAGATGTATGTTTTTCTGTGGCCGTGTTATGCTTTTATTTAATACTTGGCTCATATGTTAGTAATGCTAGCCTACGTAACAATGGTAGAAGTAATGAGTTAAAACCTCAATCATAATGTAGGCATTTTTAGTTTCATAGTTGTGACATACAGCTTTAGTAACATGTGAATACTGCATTTTGTGTTCAGCTGAAGCAGAACAGAAATTTGGTCGAAGCTCGTTGAAAATTTACACTTCAACTTTCGTTCCTTTATACCATGCAGTTACGCAAAGAAAGATAAAAACGCACATGAAAATGATTTGCGTACTGCCAACTGAAAAAGTGAGTGTTTATTTTAGTGTTTTTCGTTAAATGACAGATTTTTGGCCATATAACTTGATACAATATTTTGTTTTTGATTTTATACCGTGTCTGTATTTTAAGCTGAAAATGTATTCCAACTTAAGACATAGCAATTCAACTTAAGACATAGCAAGATGGAATGGATGTGGCTTTTTGTGTTTAATGTATGTCTGTGATGTATGAAGATATTGTATATGTGCTTTCACACTCAAATTCTCTAATATAAATTAGAGCTGTCAAATTAACGCATTAATTAACGCGTTAATGCGTTAATAAGTTAATGCACCTTAAAAAATTAACGCACATGCGTAAACTTATTTAATTCACTAAATTCTGTGAAGTGAAGATTCCAATATTTCGTTAAGCTGTGGCTATTTGACAATCGAATGAACTCCAGTAACTAAACTGTAGTTGTCGTTCCATCACTACTGTGAATAAATATTATTCAGATAACAGGCTAATAGATTTTTTTGCTAGTGATGATGTCAGTTATTGTTAAAAATGCATTTCTATTTGCTTTTCAACTTTTTACGAGGGTCGTTCGATAAATGAGTTACAAAACAGCGTCATTGTGTTAGTTTTTCAAATAGTAAAAATCCGAAATATACTTTTTGTAGGGAATTTAACTCTGATTAGCAGCTGTGAGTTTTGTGATGATGACCTCACTGTGACGTTATTTATAGACATTAAATGTGGCGACGTTGCCACTGAAATCATTGCGTAACGAACAGGATGCCGTTATTGTATTTTTGTGGGCCAAAAAATAAATGCAAATCAGATTCATTCTGTAATGCATCCACTATATGGCGACAAGTGCTTTTTGAAGCAAACAGTTCACATTTGGTGTAAGAAAATGCTAAGTGGGCAGAAATTTGTATCATATACCGACATGCAATAAATTGTTCTTTAGTGGCATGGACAGCAGCCAGAATCGTTCTTTGCATCAGGCATTCAGAAGTTTGGTGACAGATGGGACAAATGTTTGAGCGAACTTGGATGATATGTTGAAAATGAAACGTTAATCTTTAGCATTTAAAGATATGGCATTAACTTGTTACGTTTATTCAGTTTTTCGTTCCTATGCTGTTTGTCACTTGCAAGTTATGATAGATTACTGGTGGGGAAAATAATACACGTGCAGACTGTGTTCTGTGAACCTATGACGTCACAGTAATGACGTCATCATCAAAAAATTGTACACCTGTTCAGAATAAAATTCTCTACAAAACGTATATTTCGTATTTTTGCAGATTTGGAGACCTAACAGATTTATGCTGTTTTGTAGCTTATTTATCGAACTAACCTTGTATATTTTACAGGTGGGGCCCCCCAAACGTCACATCGTTGTTTTTACCATTGTTGGCCAGTCTTTCTTGAAAACGGTTGCAGATCACCATAGGCATCCTGCTTATCACAACAAGCATTAGTGAGGCGCTTTTTAGTCGTATCAACATCAATGACTGAAAAACCCTGAACTTTCAAAATAAGGGTTTTTGTTCATTTTTGCGATCTTCGGCTGCAGCGCACACTCTAAGAATGAATTGTGACGAAATGGCTGGAGATAGACTGACAGTTTGCGAACAGGAAGTGCTATAGGCTTTCGCGCATCTCGTGAGCATTAGCTTATATTTCTTGTAGCAGCTTATGTCCCAACCCTCTACGTTCAAGGAGGCCTGCACATGAGGGTGTCAAATAGGGGTGCTCTCCTAAAAGTAGTTATTTGTCCAATTGCAGATAGGCATGAACATGCTGCTTATCATAACAAGCACTGGTGACGTGCTGTTTAATGGTATCAACGTTGATGACCTTTAACCCCCAAAATAGGGGTTTTGGGGGATTTTTTGCAACTTTTGGCTGCAGAAAGTGAATTGCAATGAAATGGATAGAGATAGACCAAGAAAACCTGCAACCAGGAACTGCTATGGTCTTTTGCACATCGTATGAGCATTAGCTCAGATTTCTTGTTTTATGTTTCCAATCTAATTTGGACGGCATCTTCCACGAAAGTGGCATTTTCAATGATTTCATAATTACATTCGCAATACTTAGTGATAAATAAATCTTAAAGGTTAGTTTTAGATGTCTTTAGTAAAACGTAACATTGGTATAATGTGTGCCAAATGTAAAAATATGTTTTAATTTGTTGAAGTTATTCTGGAAAAAGTGTAGACTCTTTTTCCGGACACAATATATTGTGGCTAAGTTGTACGGTATAAAGGAAAACTTTTTACATGAGTAATTAGCCATGTGTCTTAAACGCAGACATGCAAAATTTCAGCCATCTGCTCCAAGGGGAACATTTTTAAGTTGGGGGTTGACTGAAGGAGGGTAAGAAAATGTGTTTTTCAATGGAAAACTGGCCATATCTCGGAAATGGTGAGAGATACGGCCTAGGTTACTACTAATCACTAATAGGAAGTGGCATACGCCCTGTCAGATTAGATGGAAATCATTGACCTTGGATGACCTTCAAGGTCACTGACAACCAGTGTGGTCGGCTATCCTAGTGACAGCTGGGCTTCTTGTAATACTCATTGTTACAGATTCTTAGACGTGCATGTTTTTGTCAGTTACATGGGTGGCCAATATTGATGAGTGTTTGCTTTTCCAGCAGCCCTTTTTTAACGCAAATTATAGTGTAGTAATTACATGTATGCATGCATCTTGTTGTAGTCATTGTTCTGTTGTATTGTTCTAAGCTCTGTGATGTTGATAAATGCTTGTAGATTGTCGGGATTCACATGACCGGTTTGGGTTGCGATGAAATGCTCCAAGGCTTTGCAGTTGCTGTCAAGATGGGTGCTACAAAGTCAAACTTTGATGACACCGTTGCTATTCACCCAACCTCAGCTGAAGAACTTGTTATGATGCGCTAATGATGCATGTTTTCTTGTTGTTTGCACATTGCATAATTGCGTATGATGCAGCTTTCATAGATAATTGTTGCTAATCTCACTTGTTACAAGAAATGTGGAACCAGTGTACATCAAATAAACTTTACAGTGTGCAACCAGTCGTAGGTCGCAATGTCAGTTTATCACTGGGCCGCCACGACTCAGTCCTTATCAACCGCCTTCGAATTGGTCATACAAGACTTACAAACTCTTATCTCCTAAAGGGAGAG
>Ga0209367_1006047_pt1 | contig 16767 bp, 7 predicted proteins | sample WorMetLIZISLAND2_FD_187412 | JGI IMG/M metagenome (GOLD analysis project Ga0209367, IMG submission 187412) | Marine gutless worms symbiont microbial communities from Max Planck institute for Marine Microbiology, Germany - Olavius geniculatus... ... | reverse complement strand
GTGGTGGTGGTGGTTGTGGTGGCGGATGCGGTGGTGGTTCGTGATCTGTAACGCTTTAACCAATAGTTTAACGCTCTCACGCCCGACTAAGTGCCGCCCGATTAAGTTTTCGGCGAATTATTAGCTTTTTAGGTCGTTGTGGCAAACCATACATTAATTAACGCCGGTGTCGACACTAACTGTCCAGCTTTTGCACCGTATTTTGTTGATTTGATTGTAGCACTTTTTTATGGAATAAAGATGCATCTCTGTATAGCTTATACGAAGCCTATAGGCCTACGTATACCAGCGCGTAAAGCAAACTGTCAACCAATATGGCAATGTTACGTGAATAGCAGAAATCAGCGACGTTTTCACTAGTTATCGGCGTTAGTTCTGCCGTTTGTTGTTTGTCTGTAAAGCCTACGCAGATACAGGAAGTTAATCGTGAACTACGAACTAAAGCCTTATGCAATTTTTTTCTGAACGAATTTCGCGTTAACGAAAACTTTGTGCTACTAGCCGGCCAATAAAACTAGCTGACAATTCTCTCGGCGGTGACAATAACACAATGTTCGGCCGGTAGTTACGGCGGCTCGTCAAAAATGTTATATCTAAAGGTTAAACAATGTGACTGGGACTAACCGTAACCATGTACCTCCAATACCGGTGTGTGCAACTTACTTTTTTGAGAATGCGCTACGTCAATTTATTTGTGACATTTGACGTTTGATTTAAAGCGTAAAACCTACCCTAATAATAGCTAACCGTGTAAGGATTATTTATTAGGCCTAGTTGCTAATTATACGAGTGCGATAATTTCTAAGCTTTACCTGTCGCTTATTATGACTAACTTATTATGGAGAGTTATTTTAACTACAGTTTTACACAGCATACTTCGTGTTTCATAAAGCAGTTTTACTGCCGTGTATACTGCCTCGTGTTTAGCCGACCGTACTTACGTAACGATCGAGCTTATGGTATGGTTGTCGCCTGTTGTTCGTCCGTCTGTCTGTCTGTTTGTTCGTCTGTCACAGATGTATTGTGGCTAAACGGTGCGAGATAGAGCCTAGATTGTTATTGATCACTAACAGGAAGTCGCATATTGGCTTTCAAATGAAATAAACAAATCATTGACTTTGAATGACCTTGAAGGTCAGTACGCGCTAATGTGGCTTAACGGTAATCCAAGTAGTCCAAGGATGATATTGATGACTAATAGGAAATCGCATACACCCTTTCAGATAGTATGACAATTATTGACCTTGCATGACCTTGAAGATCACTGACAACCATTACGATCGGCTATCCTAGCGACAGCTGGGTTTCTTGTCTGTTTTGCTACGTCTGAACGTGAATGAAAGACCAATTCGTAAACTGAACTCGCATAGTGCGTATATGCGAAATATATACTCAATTCAGAAATTTTGCTCAACATGCTAATGCCAATGAAGTACGCTAATAATCTTGCTGCAAGCAATGCAAATGCTCGTGTGTTGGCATTGGTAGCGGTGCAGTGCATCAAACGTCAGTTTAATTCACTAAGGCAATTGAACGACAATCAACGCAACGCCAATTTGAGAGAATGCGGCTAGCCAGATATTTTTTCCGACGACGGCGCGTAAAACCTACCCTCAGCTAAGCCGGCTTAGCCGGCTGCGGTGGCGGCTATGATAGTTGCTACTGTGAACAGATGAGCATTAGAAGTTACAGAGACGCTTAGCTCAATGCATAAATAGCGCACGATGTCTTACGGAAATTTGCGTAATGTTGATAATATCACTCACAAGCGGCACGTTTTCTATCTACATTTTAATATAGCCTACCACGTTCGCACTCGCACTACAGTGGGATAACGTGACCAAGTGAAGGGTTTGATGCGGGCTACACAACTGACCGTTGACCAGCGTGGAGTAAATGCTTGTTCTTAAACCACTGTCTAGAGTGTTGTATAAGTTTTTTTAGCACTCATTTAGGCCCAGAGTTCATTTACTTCGACTTGTTGTCGATTTGTTGTGCAGAACAAGTCAACAACAAATAAAAAAGTCTACAGCTAATTGAATTGTACAAAAAGTGGACATTAAAACTCGTAGGCCTGTAACAAATCCACAACATTCGAACATGTCTTTCTGTATTATGACTTGTTGTCAACAAATCGAAGTAGTGGAGTTCGGTCTTCAAAGCCACGTACAGAGCGACGTAACTAAACTGAACTGAACTTAATTTAACTTAACTGACACGGTTTAGTTTTTGACGAACTAACCAATGGGCGAGTAGGGCGAGCCCATGAGTCATTGGTTGACGCGTATCTGCGCGTAGTCACGTAGTCACCGACGCCGTAAACTATGACGATGCCTACGGTAATGCATTACTGCTTGCCCATTGGTCAGTTCGTCAAAAACTAAACCATGTCAGTTTAATTCAGTTAGTTACAGCGTTCAGTGACGTCGTTACGTCGCTCTGCACTCGCCTTGACACTCCACTCCAGACGGTGGTTTAATGCAGATCAGGATGTGAGGAGCACTCCGACAATGGCCGATACAATAATCACAGTAGCTGCGGCTGTCGTGGCGCTGATCAGGTAGATCTTGCGTCGACGACGTCTTGCCTCGTGCGACACCTGCGCGCACAATTACCCGCACAACTGATAGTCAACTGCAGTACGTTTGCAACACAAGAATGTTTTCTTATTTTGCGTGGAGCCCTACAGTTTGTACGAACATGTGCACTAATATTAAAAAGCGCCATGTAGAAAACTTAAAGCTTCATTTGCGATTGTTGTAAAAAGATTTGTATTATTGTCGCACGGGAAAAGTAATTTGTTATTTTTTATTTTATCCAGCATCTCTCGTACAAGTCTATGAGATTGTTATTGATTTGTATTGTAATTTTATTTTTGGCATATTAATGGCTTAGGCCCTTTGTCACATTTTAATAATAGTAATAAAAAAGAATAATAAAAGACGATTGATGCTCTTTACTTGCCGAGACAAAATTGGAGGCTGGCGAAACCGTCGCTGAACTCCTGTTGCAGCTGCTGGTGCCTACGTGCAACAAATGTCTAAATTAATGCACGACACGAAATAAACTCTTTGCACACTTTCATCGACTTACTAGCTCAGTAACTGGCTGATAAAAAGTTTTAATCACTTCAAGAACTGCATTTTCGCGGAAGTAATATGCAAACGAAGGGAGGAACGGGCTACACAAACCAGTAGGTCTAAGTCAGTGATCATCCAAAATCGTTTAAAATGTAATAAATTACAGTGTAGCAAACCTTATGCTTGTTACTTGTTACGATATCCACTTGAGAAAAGGTATAAATAGACCTACTGAATATGTAAATGCGATAATGCACGCAGTGTTCTCTATCAAAGGGGTATGTCTGAACATGCCACTGGATGAAACAATACCTGCTACTGGAAAGAAATCCGGCTCGAAATCCCAAGGATTGACTTCAAACACTTTCTGCGACTCGTCGACTAGTTTTGTTGTTTCCTCGATATCTCTACACGTGCAACACCAATTAATAGCACGTCATCATTTTAAAGGCGCGTACAGAGCGACGTAACTGAACTGAACTGACACGGTTGAGTTTTCGACGCACTGACCAACCATTGGTAATCGGTTAACGCGTACGTGAGCATAGTCTCGTAAGCCACCGACGCCGTTAAACGGAGCCAACTGTAATGCATTATTGCTTACCCATTGGTCAGTTCGTCTAAAACTAAACCATGTTAGTTCAGTTCAGTTACGTCGCTCTGTGCACGCCTTAAGATCATGCATCGGTAGCCTAGGCTACTTCTTTAAGTTCACGTAGGCTAACCTCAGCTTATTACCAGCATCATGCCTTATTCCATGCATGTGCACTGCATATATCTACCCTACTGTCTGCAGTGGTATAACACGTCTACAAATCCACGCTAAGTCCACAGTCAAGCGTGAACGAACGAACAACAGTGTATAGGCCTAGGCTACACGAAAGACCGTCGCCGAACGTAGAATAAGTGTCGGTTAAATCACTTGTCTGGGGTGCGTAAGTCCGTTAAAGTACTCCTATAGTCAGGAGTGAATAACCTACAAAACTTATATCTCGGATTTTTCATATCGTATCTTGACAATTAGCAGAATGATGCCGTTCTGTAGCCAGAGCTAGGCAAAATACTCCATATAAGATATCTGAAATACAAAATACAAAATACTTTTCATAAAGTATTTCAAATACCAAAATACAAAATACTTTCTAGTAAGTATTTCATTTTCAAATACTAAATATCAAATACATATTTTGAAATACTTTGTCAAAAATACAAAATACTAACAAAACATGCTGACACATAGTGAAATTTTTTTTGAAAACAACCAGACACAGTGCCATCAAACAATCATTCAAGTCATAACAGCAGGTTAAAAACATCAAAAATGCGAAGTCCTCAACAAAGTTTCCAATAACACAACTCAAGTGCACAAATTCTATGTAATGTACACAAACTACACGTATTACATGAATTAAAAAATATTTTGGAAAAGTATTTTGAATGCAGTATTTTCCAAATACTGTTCAAAGCAAAAAAGTATTTCAAATACAAAATAGACCTACTAAATACTAAAAGTATTTCAAATACATATTTTAAATACAAGTAGTTCAAATACTGCCCAGCTCTGTCTGTAGCTTACTTATAAGACAAGCCTCGTACAAATATGACTTTACAGACATTTTGTGTTCTTGCAGATATAAGCCGTGCACAGCACACCACACTGTAGTAGTGTGTTGAATATAACAATTATACTAACTGCAGTAACGCCAGGTAACATTCACTGCATTCAGTGGTAGCATTTTCGATCTCCTTGTAGTCGACGTTGTCTGGTAGGATGTCAAACGTCACGAATAGCTGTGGAACGTATTTGGTCGCTGTTAGACCTGTCTCAATGAATGTCCCTGCCGAATGTGCCTCGCAACCTTCAACGACGATACATACATGTAATATCAGTACCTCCGCCAAGGAGGTTATGTGAATCCGACGTTTATCCTGTTTGTTAACTTGTGTTTGTGAGCAGAATTGCACAAAAATTATACAGGTAGATTTAGCTAAACTTTTCACTCAAGGTTAGACTTGGCCCAACATAGACCAGATTACATTTTGGTGGTGATCCAGATCACTATCTGGATTTAGACAAAGGGTGAAAGATTCTTTACCATTGCCAAATAGGGCAAAACTCCGCTAAATACAGTGTGCCACCTGACGAACACAACTGAAAAATTGATATAACTCTGACACATGCGAATTACTGATTTGGGGCGTTGGCAGAGGTTTGCGTTCTCCGTGTGCCCTTTTACACAAAATGCGTAAAACAGAACCGGATGCAACACATTTTACAGACGAAGATGCATACGCACAATTGGCAATTGGGAAATGTCGAACAAGGCGGAGTGTGCGCATAAGTTGGCACTGCAGTAGAGTCAAACACATCGAATGCGCATCCCACAGATTCTCCATTTGTGATACGTCAACCACCGTGTCGTCACGCTCAGCCTTTTCCCTAGAAGCACTAGAAACCAACACAGTTTTATACTGAAAGACGACGAAACAAAATTATAGGCCCGAACTCCATCTGCTTCGATTTGTTATGGATTTGTCGTACAACATGATGTACAATTAAGCTCTATAACTAATCAACGGTCTACAGCAAATACACAGTAAGCAAATCCGTGTCTATGCAAAATCTTCTTACTCTTCTTTTATACAGCCGGATAGGAAAGTGTTAAACAAACTTATACACCCCAGAATCTGGTTTAATATACACCTAATAGCAATTGATGCGGGTTGTCAGTTACAGTGTGAACAACAACAATCGCAAGCAAAATCTGCTCCATGCGAGACTGATTTAGTCTGCATGTATTGATCACTTCATAATTTTCTCTCAAGTTAAATGCCGTCTGATACAAAAACGGCTTTACGAAATTTAGAAGTTTTGCCACTGCCATATAGTTGAAAAATCAGTGATTATTTGCTAGCTCAGATGCATTATTGTAAATAAAAGAAGAAATAGACTGAAAAACTGTAATTTTGAAAATATCGAGACCTTGACCTTGGATCGGGTCTTATGGCCTACTGTTGTGTATTACTTATCGATTTTTACTTGCATAACACATTTTATTGAAATCAGACAATCGGCTTTATTAGATCAATTTCGAGGAATCGACTTTTTGCATGAATTTTAACAGAACCGCAGCTACGTGTTTAAAATTAGGAGTGTTGGGTTCGGTGCACAAATTTCGTCCGATTTTTGCTAGCTTTCCTCGGTCTTTTGCATACAAGTATGTACGAATAATAGGCCTACTGAAACTCGAAGTATCAGCGGACACAGCTTAACCATAAAAATAACATGCTTTAAACTTATACACCACAGAATCTGGTTTAATACAAGCAAAGAAGTAGTATAGTTGGAACGTCAAACACCCACGTTTAAAATATTGAATACCCGGACACCCACGACACTTACAGTTGGAGAGGTGGCGTTTTTTGCCTGGACAAAATTAAGGAACGACTTTCTCGGCTTATATCCGCCGTAATTCGTCGGCGAATGCCTATTGTGCTGATTAGTATTAACAGACTGACTAACCGTCGTAAGTGAGGAAGGATGTTGCGTTTGTTTTGATGAGCTATCAAGAGCGCACGTTTCCTGATGCAAGTCAGTTGACGTCGCAGGACGAGTGAGTCGATCATGCTGCCGAGATCTCGTGCAACGCTGACGTAAACTGCAGTCGTCCTGTTCAGCTCATGCACGCCCTGCACATAACGCGACATTATTAATTTTGCCAACCTTAAAAGTTGTCGTTCACCGTTATTCGGACTAAACTTAGTAATTACTACTAATTATTTACAAGTTTACAACATACTTTTATGGTTATAAACTAGGTTTATCTATAAAGATTTACAGATTTATATGTGGCGGATTCAAGAGAAGGGGTCAATCCAGCCATGCCTCGACCTTTCCAGTCATTCGAAGCACTTGTTTAAAGTAAAAAAAAAACTTTGACAAAAGCTTATTCGACGCCAGATGCAGCATGTAAACATAAAAAATATATATTCATATAACATGAAATATATAAGTGAAAATTCTTCACGTTGCCAACATGCTTTTAGCTTCTGGCTTGCTGGGTTTATAATAGGGTCGCACTACCACGTTTGCCATGCCCCTCCCTTTTCCAGTAGATTTATAGAGTTCTATAAACGTCAAAAAGCAGCTAACAGCTAAGGATAATGCCCGTCTGCATTTTATTGTGATAATTTCCAAGGGAGATTACTTAAATCCATTCCTTAGTCTTTACTGTAATTATCAAACTCTGTGCAGACTTCAAACGTAGGTAGTTGACGTGGAAGCATGCAGCATGTATCTAAATGCTAAGCGGTCTATATCATGAACTCAAAATCATAAAGTCATAGGTAAAGGCCATAATGTCAGCAGATCTCTGCAATCTAAATTTGTAAACGAATAACGACGTATCACGAAGATGTCATATTAGGCCTATTTGACAAGAAGCTGTTAATAGCTAATTTTAATAGCGATGATACATGTATTTTATGCACGGTCACCAGGGCGGAGCCAGTTGGTTACTCAATAATGTAACATTTTGAAAACGAAATAAGCAACATAGATGATGCAAATATTACTGAAAAAATGCAAGTTTGTTTTGAATTGAAAAATAATGCCAATATATTACCGCCTGTCGTGTAATTACCACGTAATTACTATGTAGGTTCTGAGTGACTTGCTCAAATAAAAATTTAGGCCTATTGCAACTTTGAAGTCAAAATTAGTGTGTGGGCAGTTGCGTCGTTGCCGAAAGGGGAGGGGGCAGGAGGAAAGGCAACTGTCCCCCCTCCCAAAAAATTGGACTGTCGGAAAATTGTCCGAAAATCTTTGTGGACAAATTTTCGTCCAAGAATGCAAAATTTTGGCCTAAAGAACTTCCATTTTGGAAAAGTCAAGGGCAAAATTAAAATAAGCATCTATTATTTCCGCTGCCGCGAATTTTCTACATTCTGTCAAAATTCTGTAGAAAAAAAATTAGGTTTCTGTCGGAAAATTTCAATTTCCCGTCTTGCCTACAATTATTTCAACCCATGAGGCCGCGTGGGCGATCTCCATTCTCACGCAATATTTACATGCATGTTACATACCTGCATGCATACCTCCATTTCAGCCATTGGTGTAAAAATTCGTCGTGGGTCACAGGTAGATTACTTGTCGAAATCAACGAATCTTACGCGATGTCATATACTATAGCTACAGCTGAGACCGAAGATAGCTGATGTGCATTTGATGCGGTGCAGTGTCAATAGCTGCTGTAGGCCTACCTGTCACGGCGGATCGAATCAAATCGACGAGTGAGCTGTAAGCGACATCAATGAGGACGTTTCCATGGCAACATGGCCAGCGTCTGCATCAGCGATGCACTGGCAGCAGTAATACCATCTATAGATCAGTAATACAGGTGCGTCAATGCTGATCCGGTCTCGTCACATTATCACGAACAGTATATAAAGGATGTCTCGAAAATGACTTGCTTTGCAATAGCCCTGCTCAGGAGCGTCAATTCACCGAGCCCCTGGAGCAAATTCCCCCATTCATTCTCTATTATCCTTGCCTTTTTATTTCATTTTGTCTCCGTTTCCCCGTCATTTGCCGTCGTTGCAAATTTACTACTATAAATTGTTTTTATTTTGAATTTTGTTGTTTGACATATATTTCATGCAATTAACAGCTCACACTTTAGTGATAGCGCTGCGCTGCGCTAAAGGTGCAATGAGACTTTTAGTGACGGAAATGTATGTTGTAAAATGTCCTGTTTTAATCAGGTAAACAAATTTTGAAAAATCTGACAATATGGGCAACAGGACTGTGTTAAATATAAGGAGGGGGTCAAAGACCCCCTCCTGCGGTTTTTAAAGAATTATTTTTGTCTTGCCCCGATACCACTAATATATTTTATGTATCTGTTCCTAAGCATCAAAGGCATTTTTTGACATATTACACACTAGCTTACCCTTAACAGGTAGGTTTTTCGGGTCCTGGAATATATCGTATAATACGGATAAATTAGCTGTCCGGTATTGCTGTTGATGCTGAAAATTATGATTAACGGCATTTTTTAGTTTTCGTGTTTATTTGTTGTTTATCTAAATAGATAATGCGTTACTGCAATAAAATACTTAAAATATATTTATTTTAACTTCAAACAGGAGACAAAAACGGTCAAGATTTTTTTATTTTAATTTTATTATTCAGTACTGGTTGTTCATATTTGCTCTGTCTTATTATACCGTGCTACTTTTTGTTATATGGGCAGTTGTAAGTGCCGTTGCGGCCTTTCTGACCCTTGGAACACATGTTTTATTGTTCTGTTCTGTATTTTCTCACATTGTCATGTTTTGTGTTTCCAAATAAACTGATGATTATGCGCTATATAAATTAATGTTTTACTTACTTACTTACTTACTTTCTTACAAAAAATTATAGCAGACAGTTCTGATGTCCTCTTCTAAAATTTATTCAAGTGATATGTAAAATGCAGCAAAATATCAAGCAAATTGCGACTACTGGTGGATATGGCCGAATCGACCCCGGGAAGGCTGCCGAAAAAGCTTAGGCATAGAAGGGTTAAGGATCGGCTCGAGAGTTACCAATATACTGTTTTTTTTCTCCAAATGTGCGATATACCGAATGCCGGAAAAACCAGTTTTTGTGTCTCTGAAAAGAACTCCGGTTGTGTGTAGGTCTGTACACAGACCGTACAAGTACCTACTACTCAGCAACTGGCCAATGCATCGCTTCATTGATGACACCGAATCTTTTTTACCACGCGTTGAATAGGTCTCAACAGCTACCGAAGTGCAATTTTCTCAGCGTTGTCAGCAGTGCACCGAAAGTTACTGATCCCATGTCTTTTATTTTTTTCCAGCAGAGTAAGCAGAGTGTTAGTCGATCGCTTATTTTTACGCGCGATAGCAGAATGCTTCGCGCGTCATAGCCATGGCCTGGGCGGCGTCTGTCTGTCCGTCTGTTCGTCACACTGCTGTATTGTATCAAAACTGTGCAAGCTAAAATCACCAAATCTTCATTGTGGGCTGTCCCAAAGACTCTCTTATCGTGACAAAATTTCGTGCCCTTGGGTGAAATGGTTCCCCTTAAACGAGGGCGTCAAATAGAAGTACCCCCTCTAAAAGAGGTTATTTTGACGTTATTAGCTCTTTTAGTGTGAAAACGGTTGCAGACCGGTACACACATGTTGCATATCATAACAAGCACTGGTCATGGGCTTTTTAGTTTTATTAACATCGATGACTTTGAACGACCCTGAACTCCAAACAGGGGTTTTTAGTGAATTTTTCGCAATTTTTGGATGCAGCGCACATTTCAACACTGAATTGCGACGAAGTGGCTGAAGATAGACCAACACAAACTGCGTATGAAATTTTTAGAATTAAACTTAAATTTCAGCAGTTCGACCCCCTAGATTCAAGGAGGCCGGCGCAGGCGAGCGTCAAAGACGGCTACCCCCCTAAAAGTGGTTATTTTACTGCTATTGGCTCGTGAAGCGTGAAAACGGTTGCAGATAGGCACAGACGTGCTGCTTATCATAACAAGCAATAGTGACAAGCTTCAATTATACTGATGTCAACCTCGATGACCTTGAATAACCTGGAACTTTCAAAATAGGGGTTTTAGTTAAGTTTTTAGATTTCCGGTTGCGTCACACATTTTAAGAATGAATTGCACTGAAATGGCTGAAGATGGACTTGGACAATCTGCGTCTGCGTATGACATTTTTAGCACAGAACATACATTTTAAGAATCTAAGTTTCAATTTCTTAAATTCAAGGAGTCTTCCATACGAAGGTTTCAAATATAAGTACTCTTTCAAGACGCATTAATATCTTATTGCTGTAGGCGTACACTGATTGCCAAAGTGGCAGGACCGCTGCTATCGAGCGTCACGTGAGCTTTGCTCAAATGACTTGTAGTATCTGCTTCAAAATATATTTTCAGTTTTCTGGCAGTGTATCATTTTAGCATGACGGAGACTGTTAATCAGAATTTGCCAATTTGGTCTTTTGTACTAAATATCAGGCTTAGACTTGTTAATTCATTTGTTTATCTTTGTTTGCTAAACAAATAAACATACCGGTATGTTCAACGCAAAGCCAGCTGCGACAAAATTGACTGGATGGAAAGGACTGTGGACTGGTTGACAACCGCCCATAAAAATTAAACAAATTAAATAGCCTCACATTAACTGTGACGTAACTTTTCTTACCGCACAGAATCCGCGAAATAAAAGCAAGTAGGCCTACATATGGATTGTTAAAAACTAACTGCTAGTGTTTTTTTCTAACTTTTTTGTAGCTGTCTATATGAGAAGTTGAGAAGGCGTTTGTTTGTATTTTATTTACTTACTTACAGAAATGCTTTCCTGTCGGATGCCATAGTAACGCAGACGCGCACCTGCAAGAAGTGGAACAAGCTTGCATGGCTTCGAAGCAGCAGAGATCACGATCGCCGCTGGGCAAACGTGCGTCAAAGCAAGCTACCGTCAGTACGACTAAAGTAAGTCTATAGCTGGGTGATCGATGAAGGTCTAGGCGTTGCATGGTTACTAATTAATTTGACAACGTGCAGCAGCAGAACGTGCTTTAGTCAATCGCAGCTTGTATCAAAAATATCAAGTCAGTCAGTGCCTTCTATCCTTACACCTGCTGGGCGCAGATTGCGCCCAGTGAAAAATAGGGAGGGGGAATTTTGTTGATGGTGTAGATCAAAACTCCCGCCTTTTTTACTTTTTCACCCTTAACAAAACTCCCACCTTATTTTTACTAGGCAATCAACACCCTTAATCAAACTTCCCCTCTATTTTTCATTTTTTTTGCTTTTTTTATTCTACTATTAACAAAACTTCTCATTTAGAGAGGGAAAATGCTCAAAAAAGGGGTACTTGAGTCCAAAAGTGGGGGAAATTGAGCCCAAAAGTGGGGGGAAGTTGCGCTCGAGTTCAATTCCATATTTGGGGTGATAAAAGCCACTGAAGTCAGTTCTGCTTATTAAGAGATGCAGAGCATTACATGCACCGTGCATTGGGCACACGTATGTGAGGTGAGTGCAAACCACTGCCTTTTGGCCAATTCATGCCTACGATGCCGACACAACTCAACTGTCTGCGACTGTCACCGACTGTTGCCAGCTGAGGTTGACAGTCAAGTCGTGTCGTCAGTTCTGTTAACGCACCTAAGACGTGACTCAACGTCATAGGTGTGAACTGGCCATTTGTGTTTGTTTCTTTGGTACAGCAGCACTGATATAAAATTTTATTAGTGTACTTTGACTTATGTTTTATGCAGTCGGGCTATAGAAACATGAGTTGTTTCTTGACTCCCTCAACATTTATCTTATTTATTTATGAATGTGTTAGTAATGTCAGGTAATAGTCTGTATGCATGCATCATAAATCTGATAGCTTGTTTGCTTATTACTAGCATTAAGCACTATGGTACATGCACAACTGAAATACTCTGTCTCTCTGTTGAACTCAATTGTGTAAATTTGAAGGATGAGGAAAATAAAACAAGTCAGGCTTCATTGGCATACAAAGTGTTGTCTGCTCAACATACTAAGAAGCTAATGAATACTGGAGATGTTAATGATCTAGCATGGTTAGTTATCTGTTTTGTTGTAGCCTGTATTTGCATGTGTGTATTTTAATTACTGTTTTAGTTACCGTTTTAGCACATTGTTTTGGTGTGCATTGATGTAACAAGACAATATTTAGATCTAATATACATTTTTATTCATATGAGTGGCAGCAAATGAATACAAAATAGAAGAGAGACTTAACTAATTACAGTTCATGCAGATCATATATTGTTAAACCATTCATACTCTCACACAGAACATAATACTGACAGTGATACACATTGATAGTAACAGTTTACAACAAACCCTTTTTAGTAAGTATTTCTCATACCTTTTGTGTAACAACTCACTTGGAAGTGTAAAGTCAAAGTAACTTAAACATGCATTAAAGAACTTTGCTTTATATTCATAGAGACTCAGTCTAAGTTTCTTGCCACACGACAGGTGAACACCCAGATATTTGAGTTCACACACAAACTGTAGCTCACAACCATCAATAGCAAGCTTGGCACAGTCTACCACATAACTGTAACCAACACGTAAAATCACGGACTTGGCTGCATTAAATTTCATATCTAAATAATGTGCCTCAGTTTCACAAATTTTTAGCATTCTCTGCAGCATGTTTAGAGATGCTAATAACAAGATTATGTTGTCTGCATATATGATGCAACCCACATACATCCTGCCAACATAACAGCCAAGCTTGGAAGAGCTTAGAGCAGTGCTGTCCAACCCGTGGCCCACGGGCTGCATGCGGCCCGCGAGGGGATTTCATGTGGCCCGCCATCGTTCCACATAAATTGTAGTTTTGGTCCGGTGATTAGTCAGATGAAATCAACTTGCAAAATTCAACAATGTTTTATGGTTTTTTTGCGTTTCCAAATTTCAGAAAAATGGGCGAATTTGCGGTTTACATTGAACATTTGGAAGCAAAAAGTGTTTCAGCTTCAGGGGGGCTTCCCCACGACCAGGGGCTCTGCCCCTGGACCCCGCTGGAGGCTCCGCCCCCAGACCACCAAATGTATTCAAAATACACATGCTAATGCTGGACGTTTGCTGGATCGCGTAAACAGACTATAACTGACACATTACAGTATTTGGCCTACGTAAAACAAACTGCCTTGGTAAACGTTTACGTCTTGCTCTTAATTGTGTTTGTATAAGATTCACATACTTGTCATTTTAATCGATATATCGATATCGCGATATTTTCAAAATATCGTGTCGATATCGTATCGGAATTAAAATTCTGATATCGAATCATCATTATTAGAGTCGCTGTGGTTGCCAAACGGAACCTATATCGTCCTCGATCCAATTAAGCGTATCGCCAAAATGCCTCCGTGATTGTAAGTTAGCTTCCAGAATCTGTAACCAGGAGCCAGAGACACATCTCTATTTTAATCAACACTCAGTTCGATCTGCACGTTATCATTTTGATATCTGACCATGCATGATTTTGACGCGCTATACAGACATGCTGTAGGCCTACTGTATAGGCGTCTATTTGATGGTTGTCTCTGTCTGTTCGTAACGGATGTAGGCTATTGTGACTAAACCTTAGATTTTAAGGAAAAACTTTTTGCACGAATAATAATATTAGCCCTGTGTCGAAGCTCTCTGCGTACAAAATTTGGCGAATGCAGTAGAAGATAACATTTTCAAATTTGGGGTTGAATGGAGGGAATGGACAAAATGTGCGTTTTTAACAAAAAAACTGGCCATATCTCGGAAGCAGTAAAAAGAGGGCCAAGATTAATTAATCACTAATAGGAAGTGACATAGGTCTTTCAGATGAAATATAAATTATCGACCTTGGATGACCTTGAAAGTCAATGCCGCAACAGAAACTGTATAATTAAGCTGTAGCTCGTTTTCCTTAGCGACAGCTGGGTTTTCTTATTTTTGTTTTCTGTAGTCAGTAGTGCCGGTATGTCTACAACCACTAAAATAAGCCATGGAGTTTTTTTTTAAAATTGTTGAAGTTTGACTATACGCCGAAGAAAAAGCAGAAGAAAACGTGGACGTCTTGAGCCGTTAAGCGCCGCTCCAGTTTTTCCTGGAATAGAATTGACGTATAAATCTGCATAAATCTTGCGAGTCGCCTACATCCTTGTGAGGGATCCCTGGTTAATATCATTTATCTAAATTATTTCATTTTTTGGCCGCAGTTTGTCGGGTTATAGGGCGGAGCCCCAGCCGAAATAAAATTTGGTTATTTAGCACTAAAATGTGACATTTGGTGGCAACGACTTTAATTATTTTCTTTAGTCTTTAATATCTATTTTAATTAAAAATGTGCTTGGCCATTGGGGGTCTGGGCCCCCATTTCCAATTTCTTTATGCCACTGAAATTTCGCCAGTCACAGTCTGCTAAACTGCAGCGCCTGCACGCACGGTATCCGATATCCAAGTGTACTATGTTCAAACCGGCAGACATGCGATAATAACCTGGAGCGAGTCGCTATCGCGAGAACCGGATATGCACGTACAGCAAATGGATCGGTCGCTGTTTAGCCGTCTTTTAACACTCAACTGGAAATCTTAGGAATTTAGGTTAATCTATCATTATCCTGAAGGCTTGGAGGTCGTTGAATCGACTTTTGGTCGGATAGCTATAACCTACTCTCTGCAGGACGAGTAAACCATCTCGGTATATAACCAACACCAAAGACAAACTCAACCTTTCATCCATCTGGGTTAAGTAAATCGAGTACATACCTGTCTGGCTGTGGTCCTGGTGGGGCGCGTTCACCTGTGCCGTATATAGTGACGCTATGGATCGATCCCATATGACAGGTGACGCTGTTAGCTCTGAGTAAAGTTTCCTATGAAGAAGTATACCGTAAATTAACCATTAGGCCTAAGCACAACCACGCGTGCATAATTCAGCTAAAATTTTATAGCCTAACTGATTAACAGATCCTGCTCTATACTGTTGAGTGAAACATTAGGTTTAGGCAATCCGCAAAGTGATCCGGCGATTTTGCTACACATTTTTTTCAGTTTTTTTCCAATGAAATAGGGCCTATGATAATTTGTTCCATGTTGTTTTGCCATTTTCACTTGTATGCAACTTAGCCTGTGCTTTTGCTGCTATATACAGCGCATAAAGAATGAATATTATTAGCACAGGAACGTTCAATAATGGCAACAGTTAAATAGCTCGTCAGATCTGCGCTGCGCCATTGTTTGCTGCTACTGGGCTAGAAGCCAGACACGAATGACATCAACGAATGTGAGCTGATATGAAATTTTGATGCGTCCTTAAAATGAGACGATTCGACAATATATATTGATACTAGTAGAACGCACAAGAATGTCAGCGAGAAACTCGTCGAATCTAAAGCACTACGATGAGGTTGGGACAGAGATAGCAAAAGGTTGAAAGAAGAAAAGTTTTGAGTTGGCGACGTTTGAACGATATTGAACACATATTGCGAATATCAAAAGAATGAGAATTCAAAGTAGTAGGGGCAGCTACAGAAAAACCATACATGTTAAAAAACATTCCAGAAAAATATTTTTAAAAACGATAAAAACGTAGAAAACTTGGAAAAATTTTTTAAAAAGTTTAAAAACGTTGAAAAAAGACGTTGTTAACCTTTTGCCCAATGCCTAATGCTGTGGGCTTGGCATACCTTAAACTATAGTCTAGATAAAGAAAATTTTATTTAATTTTAATTCAATTTTGTGGCCATAAGACCATAGCACAAAACTAGTCAAATATACTAAAAAAAAATTATTTAGTATATTTAAGCTAACTAAGTAAACTATTATCACTGCGAACTATTAATTCGATTCTGTGATTTCAGAAGTGCTTCTCAAGTTCTTGATAGGCATTTCAATGCACGTTTTTTAATTAAATAAAAACGTTGAAAAAAATTTTAAAAAACGTTATAAAACGTAAAACGTGGCGAAGATAACCAACGTAAAAAACGTTTTTACATCTATAAATGCACAAAACATCAGTTTATACACTTGTTAACGGCAACATTTAAGGACTTGCACATCGAAAACAGCAAAGATTACAAAAGGTGATATTGCCCGCATCACACTGACTGTGTGTCAATGTGCTGCTGAATAATATCA
>Ga0209367_1006046_pt1 | contig 16769 bp, 5 predicted proteins | sample WorMetLIZISLAND2_FD_187412 | JGI IMG/M metagenome (GOLD analysis project Ga0209367, IMG submission 187412) | Marine gutless worms symbiont microbial communities from Max Planck institute for Marine Microbiology, Germany - Olavius geniculatus... ... | reverse complement strand
ACATCATCAAATAGTTGAGTAGTAGCCCAAATATAGCCCAACATAGCAACAATACGTCATGTTGTGTGCCAAGCTATAGCTGCAGTAGCAACAACGGCCTGTGCCAGGCATTGCATTGCATCAATGAGAATATGACGTACGCCGTACGTCTATACGGCACAGCGCGTTAACTTTCTGATAACGTACGCCGTACGGCATAAGGCACTTAACGGGTTAAATGTCTTTGCCCTTTGCATTTTGGGATTGGATTGGCCTTGAGTGCTCTGGCAGTGTTAACTTCACTTATGCATAGTGATAAATGTCAACAGCAATAAGATCAGCTTCAGCTTAGTGCTTTCAGTCATTTTTTTTTGCTTTTTTTTCATAGTGCCTTACGTTACAGGACAGCTGCCGTTTTTTTTGTATTTTATGACCGTGCTGATACGCTTTATTTTGCTGTCGCCAATGTCTCAGTGCCTTTAATGTCGGTTTTGCAATTCACAAGTTGTTTACATTTACAGTTTTTACACCGCTGCGCCGCGTGTTTATACAGTCAAACGTCTGGTCTGGCTAGCAGACCTCATTCACTGTATACGTTGTACCATTTTTGTTCAGCTGTCCTAATGTTACAAAATTGCCTTGTCCCCATGCAGTGAACTTTTTGTGAGCCGTGGCGTCATTTCAGTAAATCATCTGGGGGGGTCTCAGTAATCTTTGGGTCTCAGTCGTAACGCATTGTTCTTGCAGCAGTAACACTGTTTCAAAGGTACGATTTACACGAGAAAAAACTAAAATCATAAATCCTCGGGGTCCCTAGACCCCTCCAGCTCCCCCTTCAAATGACGCCACAGTTTGTGAGTGAGCATTTTTATGATACAGTTAGAATGATGTGTGTGCGTTGCAAGTATGTCTCACTTCACGTCTTATATACACTTTGTCCCAGAATTAGCCTTCCCCCGGCTACAGAAAGTTATTGTAAAGTCGTTAATACCTGACAGATTTTTACAATGTTTGAAACAATCATTGTGACAATCATTCTGAACAACTAGAATTTGCAGCTTGAGTTCAAAGTGGCCAATTTCGGCATCGACGCAAGCTTTTAGTCTAAGGCGGGTACGCTGCTGCTGGATCCCTTTGTCAATAACAACGTAAGCTTAATGTAAACAAACTCTGACGTCATAATGGCGTTACACTGAGCACACACGGTAAAGTGCGTACGTCATAATAGGTGTGACGGTAACTAATGTTAAGGTAGTGCAGTGTACGATATTTTGTTGAAATTTATGAACTACAAACTGACTGGGGCGTGTTTGAAGCGGGGGGGCGCTAATTTTGGGACACGCTGTAGTTCTTGGTTTCATGTTGAGCCCATTTTGTCGACGTTGGCTGTTAGTTAAGTATCAATATGACAAACGTTGCGAAGCGTTCACTGTTGACATGTAGTCATTTGCTGTGTTTTTATGTTGTCTTGCTTCAAGGAGTTTAGAAAAACGTAGAAGTAAAGTCCACTACTTGCTATAGCGCTTCTTACATGAGACGAACTCGTGGCCAGAAGCGCTTTGACAATCTCGGAAGTGGCAGCTGATTGGCATGAACTAATGATACTGTAGCGCACTATGCGGCCACCTATTGCCCGCGTTAACGAACATTGGACCCGCGGTTTGCAGCTAGCAGACATATCACCGCCCATATCAGCCACACAAGGCCTTCACCCCGTAGCCCGTAAGCTAACTACTCATTTCCTATCTCATGGAGGGTAGGAGGCTGAGTTCGCTTGAGTGAAAGTGTTGAGAGGATTTTAGTGGCGTTAAGATTGATTGTGATTTTTGTTGCGTTTGATTTAACTGTTCGTAGACATGTCGTTATGCACTGTTGCTTCGTTTGGGTAAGCGTTTCAAGTCTCTTTCAACTTAAGCGCGCTATTTTTCTTCGGCACGTAAAACTGCTGTCAGGACCAGCGTGGTCCAGAAAGTAAGCAACCAATTTGTGTCATAACTTCATCCGATAGTAACCGATTTTCATCGACACTTTCACTGGCATATTCACCAGTTAATTTGCAGTAAGTGACTATTAAACATACCGCAAGTTACCGGTAACGCAAGTTGTGTGTACGCGGTACTAATATTTTGCAAGCTACGTAGAATAGTGAAAGTTTTGCAGCTGAATTATAATGTGCTCTTTAGTGATCGCTGATAAGTCTATTGCAAATCCACAGCTAGGCTGAGTCTGCCAGTGAAAGAATTCTGAAAGTCAATCAGTGTTTGGTAAAGCTATAAAGTTTACGCAACTTGCTGCATGGCTTTAATTTGTGATAGGGGCCTATCGCTTATCATTAACAAGAGATTTGTTGCTAAATGAATAGCCAGTTAATCCATTTTATTTTTATGTTGTATGTTTATTTATTGGTTATGTTAAATTGTACCTAATATTTCGCAACGCAGCGCAGCAACGCATTTGACGTTTGCTGCGACTTTTAGTGAAAATATAAAAGTCGGTCGACTTGAGGTTATGGCAAAAAAATCACCGGTAGTCACCGACCTTTGTGTTTTATAACCTCATAAAACTTAGGCGGAATCGAACTATTCCTACTTATTTCTCCGTTGTGTGGTCTGTGGTCTCTCTGTCTGTCTGTCGTCTGCTTAAACCGTTTGACATATTTCGATGCCTTTTGGGAGGTACACTTTTGACGCATTCTGTTAGATGGGGGTCCCTGACCACCCAGGGAGAAGCTGGGGGAGATTTGGGGGTCGAACCCAAAGGCGGCACAACGTTTTTGAAAGTGGGGGTACAATCTCGCAAGCAAAAAAAATCACCCGCCCCACATTTGGCTTACCTGGGGGGACGTGAAACAGAACACTGTGCAGTTTTCATTATTGTAAGCAGTGGTCCGGTATGACGTCTAAACATTTACGAACGTGCGCTAAATGAAATTATTCTAACAACACTGGCCTGTGTGACTACTGTGGCGAGACTGAAAGTGCAAAAAGTGCAATTTGGTACTTTTTGAGGCCAAAAGCCAAGAGCAGAGGTGGACTTCTTGGAGAAGGGCCGGTCCGGGTCACAGCAAACGCTTTTTTTGGCATGAAAACCCCCTAAATGCATATAATGGGTATAAATTTTTATTAGTTTTACTGCGTAAACTTATAATGCACTGCATGTGCAAGGCATAGAAGAGGGCGACTTTTGGCATCTGAGAAGGGGCACGGCCCTTTTGCCCCTTGCCTCACTAAATTCACCTATGATTTTTCGTTATAGTTTTTCTGTCTATTGGGGGGGTACAGCATGAGTACAACAGCAAACCAAACTGATGTAGGCTACTCGCGTACAAAAGACATCAGGTAGCTTTACGATAATAATAAATATATGTGCCAAAAATAAGGATATAGTTCAGCAGCATGTTGAAAAGCTTGGCATTGCCAACCATGAAAGTTGACATCTGTGGATAGAGTTTCTTCATATGGTATACGAGTGTTGGAAATAATTTATACTACATTTTATGTCTACATGTAATGCATTTTCTTAAAACCATTATTTAGGAAAAACTGTATTACGTTGTACACGCATAATATTGTCGTGAATTTATGTACCTCTTTGACTCCCCCACCCCGGTGTAAAAAGTGAGGGTTATATGTCCCCCCAGCCGCCATTGGTCGAACCTCTCCAGCCAAAACGTGCAATTACAAATTTCATCTAATCCGTTACATACATTTCTGTGCTGCCACCTGGCGAATACAAACGTCGAGTTGGGTGGATTCGGCACAGTGATTCCGCCTTTTGCCACATTACATTGGATCTTGTTTTTCTTTTTTACGTTCTGATGGGTAGTTTGTTCTGTAATTTGTGATGTGCGTTTCTAAGTTTCATACATTTGCACATTTATAGCTGATCCGCGGTGACGTTTATTCACAACGTTTACGGTAGTTTTTTTTTCGTGTTGTAAACATTCCCACAGCTGCTCTGACGTTTAGCTTTGCTTTTTTTTGATAGCCGTAGTTTAGTTCCCGTAGTTTTAATTTGTGCAGAAATAAACAAGCTACAATTTGCAGCTGCTTTTCAATGCAGTTGACTGCTGTTTTGTTGATTGATCATTTTTTTCGGTTTGCGCTTTGTCGTTACCGTCATTCCGCAGTTTATTAACAAAACTCATTACTGCCAATTCTCAATCGTAGCCAAATTTATTTACTTATGTTTAGTTGTTTCAAGGATACAAGGATAGATATTATTAGACATGTTTTGTGCATACCCATTCAGTCCACATACTACATAGCTATGCCCGTATCAGCAGTTCATATCAGTGTTTCAATTAGTCGTTATTAACCCAAGTAACGATGTAAAGTAGGTCGACACTAAATGGCCTACAGATAAACTAGGGACTTTTGGTTTAGGTTACTTTAGTTTTGTTTTTGTGCGTTTTTGCCTGTTGTCTTGCTGACTAGGGCCTAGATTTAATTTTATATCTCAAATCTTCATCGTTAGCTTTTTATATTTTGTGTATTTCCTCGGCTGTCAATATGAGTGCAACTGTTTGCCTCGGAAAGTTTGTCTTCACAATGAGTGGCCAGTGTCCTACTGAGTATCGAGGTTTCATTTAAACTCTGTTCGCTCACTTAATTCATGACTTGAGAACTATTTGTCGCTGACCGCTTTTGATATAATTTGACAGTATTTTGTAGGCATATATATTCACAGTCGAGTCCCAGCTGTTTTTAGTTTTTCAGGCGATGCTATTATTTATCATTTGATTGTTCTCATTAGACAGTTTGTTCGTGTTGTAGTGGTAGTAAACGTCGTTAAGCACGAATATCAAATAAGCCAAATTGTCGATTTCTGTTGTGTTGTATGCAATGAGACATTTAAAAACGATTACCACACTGTATGGATTTTATTGCGTTTGACGAGCAGTGGCTTTAGAGTAAAGATCACTATTTTTATTCACTTTGAATTAAATGGACTACTGCAACACACATTCAATGCCGCAATCGTCAGCGTCCCCGGCGAAGGGAGCTTCGGCTCTCAACAGCAGCGGCGCTTATGCTCGGCATACATACAACAAATTTATCGATTTTTAATATAATTGTCCACCCCACTTTGATGTCCAAGGTTTCAGTTTGAGACCTGATGTAGTTTATGAAAAACGAACGTTTTTAGCATTTTTACGCGCGACAGCAGCTATACTGTTGCAGCCCGTTTTAGCCATCGCAATTCTGTCCGTCTGTCTGTCTGTCACACGGGTGGATCAGTCAAAAACGGTGCAAGCTAGGATCACTAAATCTTTACCGTCGGCTGCCTGGATCGAGGACTCTAGTTTCAGGATCCGTAAAGCTTTTCCATAAATTCGAAATGGGCCACCCTCAGCGATGGCGCTAAACAAGAGGGGCTGGGAAAAATTTGCGATTTTCAGCTAATAAGTCGCTGTAGGCCTATCTCAGAAACGGTGCGAGATAGGGCCTAGGTTACTATTAATCACTAATAATAAGTTCTACACTGGCTTTTGTTTGTCACCGGAAGCAATGATCTTGGATAATTTTGAACGCCAAAATAGAGATTTTTTATGGATTTCAAGAGCGAATTGCACCGAAATCGCTAGAGATAGAGACAGCCTGCGTATTAAACTTTCAGCATTATACGTAGTTCTCACTAGTTTAAAATTTCGCCCGCCTGGGTTCAAGGAATTCTCTGTACGTGGATGTCAAACTTGGGCACCCCCTTCAAAATACTCGCATTCGGCCACTCAAACGGCAGCAGCCACGCGAGACGGTGGCGCTGTCTGGCGTATGTGAATGCGTCGTACCTAGTGACAGTTGCTGAGATCGGTGAACTTAGATTTGGTTCGCAGTGAGCCTTCAAACATGCACCGCTGTCGCGCGTTCCCCTTTGCGTTAGCTAGGCTTTCTTGTCAACACTAGTGAAGATCACTAGGCGGTGATTCGTCGTTCGTGTAGGATAAAATAAACTACTTTGCCAACGTTTTTTTAACCACGGGGTAACAGTGGATGAAAATAATGTCTTCCGAAAACCACGTAAAGTGATCAAGTTCTGATTTGACGCCCGAACGAGAGGAGATGAATAGAAATTGAATGGGAGATAAGTTGATGGCGATTTGTAGATTAGCGTACAGCTCTGAACGCTTGTCGACAATAATTTCTATTCTGCTGAACACGTGTGAGCTCAATATCGTCATTGTAATCCGTTTTCGCAACAATACAGGTTTGAGCGTACAATTAATAAATGATCGCCGATAAGAAGTCATTTGACAGGCATCCAACATGTGAGTCACTGAATGCTGTTAAGGATGGGGGCATCTGTAAACTAACCCCAAATTAAGCTAGTCTGTAATCATGTTTATTCGCAATTACCATGCACTCGGGCGGAATATAAAATACAAATACAATGCCGGGTATAGTCGCGAATCTAAGTTATATATATATATATATATATATATAGATCATAATGAGGAATTAAACTGTACTTAAACTATTTACAATTATAGCCTACATGCAGTTGTGATGAAATTTTTATAACCTAAGTTTTGCAGCTAGATTTTTTGTTGGAAAAGTCACGCGTTTAACAGTTTAGTCGAACATTGTAACGCAATTTTGGCAACTAACAGCACAGTTAACGACATTGTTAGTGTACTTTACTTCGACTTCCAATTAAAATTAACCCAATAATTTTTATACGTTTCGCGCATTCAAGTCTTTGCTTTCTGACAATTCCATATCACCTAGTGGTTTTAATCGTACAGTGATCAACAACTGAAACAAACAACTGAGCAAAACGAACTGGGGTTATTGGGGAGATGAGGTGAAGCTCCCATTCCATCAATGTTCTATTGCATCTATCTTTATGGCTAGAGCAGGCCAGTGTGGCAATATGACAGATAGTCATCGAGCTGCCTGCTTTTTGCTCGCTCGCTTAACACCTGCAGATTTTTTAGTACGAAAAAGCTAGTCGCAGTGTACGAGTAGTTAGACTGTGTGCTTAATAGCCTACCCCGTTTACACGATCAACCAAACATCAAACAAATGTATTCAAAATACATGTGCACGATCTGTGCTCTAATTACTTGATGTTTGCTTGACGTTTGCTTTACGTTTGCTTGACGTATGCTTGATAGTGTAAACGTGGTATAACCGTATAACGTTTGCGCTTTTCTAGGACGTCGTCGATGCTACAGAGATGTAATGATAGGTGTGCAAATAAACGACCAATTTTTGCTGATTTGAACAGCTTTTGTCGCCCCGATATTGCGTATTATAACTTTGATACATCGGCTTTGTCTAACAGTAGATTGGGGAAAAGGAAAACAATAGAGGTATTGCGCGTACAGTAATCAGTCAACAGCAATGACAAACGTCACTCGACTGCAAGACTATTGGAGCTCGGCGGCGACTGAGATGGTGCGAAGGAATCGCAGACGTGATGCCAATCACGATGATGATGAAGAAGATGTGGAACACAGATGCGGCTGGTTTAGTTACTGGTCAACGAAGAAGTGTCTGACCCACGCTGCCAGTGACGTCATGCTCTGTTAGTGACGTCACGTTGCCAGTGACGTCACGCTGCCGTGCTGTCGACGTCAGGCTACGTACTCGCTCTGCTTACTGTCCGAAAGAAATCTTATCCGCCGACTAGCACTGTCGCTCGTTCAGTGGGAATATCCTTTTGCATCATGTCATTGTCGTAAAATTACTAGAGTTGATAGGCCTACTTTTTAAATTCTTCTCGGTACTGAGCCTGAAGCCAAATATCTGCACTGGCGATTCTTTATCTCGCATCGTTTTGATGCAACTTGTCCATATCTTCGCCAATTATTGACTGATTTTCAAAATTCTTTCATTGGCACACTCTGCAGACAATTTGCGATAATGTGATTATTATAGATCTCACCACACCGTAAGTGAGTTTCTACGCTTTTTTGTGAAATATAAATGTAAGCAAAAACTAACGACAATAACAGAAATTTAGGTAAATGAAACGCTTCAGACCAACATTGCGATGAATGATTCGTATGACATTAGACTGTGTTATACCTACACAGTGTACAGGGTGCGGCAGAAAAAAGTGGCCCCCTGAATTTTTTGGCCGTTTTCTCAGCAACCGTTTGGGATTTTAAGATGAAATTTTCCAGCTTTATTTAATGAAACCTTCTACATTTAACATTATTGAATGCCGAAAAATCGGTAGGCGGTCATGTTAAAAGGTCTATAACTTCGTTGTTTTTCAACAGAATCAAATTTTATTTGGCATTTAAATGTAGAAGGTTTTAGCAAATAAATGTGTAAAATTTCAAATTGAAATTCGAAACGGTTGTTGAGAAAACAGCGAAAAACTTTAGGGGGCCACTTTTTGCCGCACCCTGTAGTGTCATACAGCAAGGATGTGGTCTCGGTGGGTTTTTGCACGTACTAACGTCTCGTCTCGGTCTCGTCTCGGACAAAATCTTCAACGTTTCGGTTTCGTCTCGGTCTCGGACTTGTAATAGGAAATCTACCACAGAGCTACGGAGCGTCACCTGCCATATGGGATCACGCAATGTTAGCTGCCACAGGTGAACGCACCTCATTTTAATCTCAGCTAGACATGCCGATACTTGATTTACCTACCCCGGAAGAATGGAAGGCTGAGATGACCTTGATTAAACGCACAAGCTTGGTCAGATGGACAGTGACTGATAACACTTTGAAGTAATTTTATGAATTTACATATTTTTATCTTAAGAGTGAACTTTAACACACTAGCTATTGTACTTTGTTCGAGTACACGATACTGTTGACGATTCTAGCAAACTGTGTCGTCCTTGCGCTTGACGATCGACTGCCAAATGGCGACCGAACTCCGCTCTCCATACAACTCGTAAGCTCGACAGCGTTAAAACACGGAGTTGGCTGTTATTAGTTTGTAAGTAAATGAAAGTTAAAGGATCTGCAAAGACGAGTTGATATTTGCTTCTATCATCAACACAAAACAAGCCTACATTTGAACGATTTGCACTTGGGGATTGATATGGCGCACTGGTCGTTTCACATCTCAGCTATCGTTACGTATCAAATTATTTTACAGTATTATATTAATGAAGTACGAAAAAGCTACAAAAGTGTTAAAGATCGATGGTCGACTGTTCATTATCACTAATCACTAGCGAGCGCCATTGTAGCGAATCAATCATAGCTGGTAATTGCGTTTACGTCCAGTCGACAGAAATCGAATATTAACCAAACATTTTTCATAGTAGCTTCCACGAAAGAAACATATGCGAAATAGGCCTAAGCCCTGAGTTTGTTTACGTTTGTCTATGAGTGCTCTATGATGTTAATTAAACAGTAAGCTGATGCATTGTGTTATAGGACACGGCCGAGGCTTATTTCCTGTCGATATTTTGCGTCGAGGCTGCGCTGAAAATAGTCGCGTTCGGTTTGCTGCTACACCGGGGTGCATATCTCCGCAATCCGTGGAACATTATGGACTGCTTCGTTGTCGTCACGGGGTCAGCAGCTTTATATCATTTCCGCTGTCAATGATAATGACACTTTGACGCGGATACTCTTAGCCGTTTTTAGACAGACAGCTAAGCTGTAAGCTTAAAGGTCGACCCTTTGTCGTCGTTGTCGTCCGTCTGTTCGTCTGTTGTTCGTCTGTCCGTCTGTTACTATTGTGGCTAAACGGTGCAAGATAAGGTCTAGGTTGCTATTAATTACTATTAAAAAGTCGCATACTAACTTTCAAATGACATACAAATCATTGACCTTGGATGACCTTGAAGGGTCATAACGCACTGTGCAATGCTAATTGTTTGGTATTGTGGCTAAACGGTAAGTCGTAAGGGGTCTGTGATGGTACCATCGGATAGGACGGTGACAACTTCCTATAGGCTGTCAATAGTAACCGTGTGTCCACCTGCAGCGGTTTGGTCACAATTCTCCGTGACTGGAAGTCGGACGCCTGGTTTCGGACGTAGGCGGTGCGGTCGGCCCCACTCTAACGACAGCTGGGATTCATGTAAAACATAGATGTAAAAAACGTTTCAGGAAAAATAAAAAAACGTTAAAAAACGTAAAAAGTGGCAAGAATAAAAAACGTTTAAAAACGTTGAATAAAAAAAACGTTGGCCATAATGTGTTCAACTTCTTGCCTAATGCGTAATGCTGTAAGCACAGTATACTTGGAATAAATAATAATAGTTTAGATAAAGTAAACTTGATTTAATTTTAATTCAGCTGTGTGGTCGTATGACAACAGCATTAAACTAACTACTGTAAGTATTCTAGTTAAAAAGTTTTATTTAGTATATTTGGACTAACTAAGTAAACTACATCACTATGACCTATATTAATTCGTTTCTGCTGTCTCAAAAGTGCTTCACAAAGCTTTTGATAGGATTTTCAAAAAAAAACGTTGAGCAAAATAAAAAAACGTGAAAAAACGCACAAAATGTGGCAAGAATAAAAAACGTAAAAACGTTTTTACATCTATGATGTAAAGCAATAGTATATGGAATGGCGTTTATAAGACGCGTGTTTCTCTACTTTATATTTTGAGATTTTTGACAGTTTTGTTGGCCATTGTCATAGTAGTTATTTCAGGCGTTTTTATTTTTTGCTATTACATGCGTATTGGTTCATATTTTTGTTTATAATGTGTAATCGTTCGTTTTTACATTGTCTTGTGCACTGCATACTTATACGACGATTTTATTTTTGTCCTTTCTTGTCGGTGAATGAAGTTAAGTTTTGGATATCAAAACGAATTAACCGGATTAAAAAGGATTAATCGGAGCTAGCCTCATCTTGGTGTATTCTTCTTCTGTCCGGAGCTTGACATAGACGATGCCGTTGTCACCAAGTCACCGCCATGCCGCTCTGTTTTGCGCGCGTCGCTGTGCCGTCACCAAACCAAGATTCAGTGGACGCAAGCCCGCCTCCATAGTTCCGATCCACGACTGTAATCGACATAAACTCTTCCCTAGACCAGATATTTCCAGTCAGGTTCTTTGCCGTCGACGACACTTGTTATGCGTCACTGTTTCTTTATAGTGCAGAATTCTGCGAGGATGTGCGAGTAAATGCTAATTTCCTCTTAGTTTTTCTGGTTTTGGTCCGAGCTCTAAAAGCTGACGGGTTTGGTCTACACGCATCCGGTGCACGATGGGTAATCTATGAACCGGTCTGTTGTAGATTGCTGTCAGTTGCATTAGGTGGCTTCAACCAGCCGGCGTTAAGAGCACTGCGCGTTCTACGACCGCTCAAACTTGTCACTGGCTTCTCAAGTGAGTGCAACGTCACAAGTTATAAACTCACAACGATACACGGATGATCTATTTCGGAGAATTAGAGAATTAAAAAACACTTTTCTAAAAAAACTCAGTCACATTTGCCCGAATTTACGGTTTTTGAACAGCTATACACAGAGCTACGTATTGCCTACAATAATCCAGCAGTATAAACTCTAAAAACTCACTAAGTCTTTACTTATACACCATGTCTCAAAAAAAACAGTCAAAATTGTTTTTGGCATAACTTTGTCAAATTTTTACCGACTTTGATAATTTTTGCCATAAAGATAGTCAAGACGATATTATTATGTACGGTGCACTCATTTACCACTTCATTTAATTTATGTCAACGCACTACCGTGTGAAACACAGATGCTCCAAATTGTTACATAAACTGAGTCAGTTTTTAGAAAAGTGCTACTCAATTGTCGAAAGCAGTCATCTTGTCAAAGACATAATAAGATATACGTAAAAAAAACTTACCAGTTTACAACTGTGTGTAAGGACGATGTGATGATATCAGTCCTCTAAAACAGCAAAAATAATTTGGGTAACCTTAGATGGGGCTAGGCTATGCATATGGCGTCCTTGCAAGCTGACTTTAGTTGGTAATCACTAACATAGTCTAAAGCCTTCTACATTTGATGTTATTTGTCGTATTATTTTTATTTCATTTAATGACAAAGGGCGGCAGCCGCAGCCACTAACGTGCCACAATAAAATAACAGTATACATGTACATCAATGAATGTCACTGATAACACAATACAACAATAGGTCTACCAGAAAAAAAAACTTTGCAATAACTAGCCAAGCTTTGAGATGGGTTTCCTATGGAAAGCTATAGCATTCAACCTGTGTTTGTAAGGCCTGCAGGTGGTGCTGAAATGTATAGTGAAAGCGATGGCGCCACTGCTTCAGATCGGTCTTCTAGTCTTGTTTTCTGTCGTCGTGTTTGCGATCATTGGCGTAGAGCTATACAACGGAGCGTTTCACGCCGCCTGCCGCAACAACCTCACCGGTGCCTGCCGATCATTCACTCTCATATCTCTCGATCTGTGTTGGCATCGAGAAAACGTCAGGCCTTTAGCTGTAGACTTTACCAACTCAACAAAAAAATTAAAACGTATTTTAGTGTTGTCGAGGCGTTATTATTTTACTCCTCGCGCGCTACGTTTCTAACATAGCAAAGAGGAGTATATAAGATCAGTATAATATTGAGAACCGACCGACGACCGATTACTGTTCCTGGAAGAGCCTTCCTGGAAGAACTTCACACGGCCATATCTCCATAACGGTGCTAGAAAGACGCATGGTCACTATGGACCACCCATAGGAAGTCAACCACCACGAGTCGAATGGTCGCGTGACTGGTGACGTCACGCGACCTCAAAAGGTCAAGGTCGTGACCCCGTTATCTTTGAGGCGCCATAATTTGATAACGGTGCCGGGTGCCAGATAGATCATAGACGGACGCCAGTCACTATTAGTATAATATCAGACCGATCTCAAATTGTAATACAAGTTGAAAGAAACGAAAAAAAACACTTATAAGAATACAGGAAAAGTAATGCGTGCGAGGAATACATTAGATTGGTCACAATCTAATATTTTTGTTAACGCATGCGATAACTCGTTAATTAACGCACGATTATAATTCGAAAATTGTAGGTGGACTATATTGTGAGCATGACGAATGGCGATCAACAAACTCGTGCCTGTGTCGCAGGACCGTGACAGTAGTGATTGATCGAACAGCAACAAAACAATTTTAATTACTTGAATATTATTCAATCGTCAAACAACCGCGGTTTAATTTAATATTGGCACTTCTGCTTTGCAGAATTTAGTAAATTTACTTATGTGCGTTAATTTTTAACGCGCGTTATTTTTTTAACGTGTTAACGCGTTATTCGACAGCTCTAGTTGGCCTATATTTACACTTTTATCATTTTGTTTAAAATTATTACTGCGTTATTACCTTCGCGAAAGAGGATCATATTTTCCGATCTGTTTGTTTGTTTGCTTGTTTATCTGTCTGTCTATCTGTTCGCTGGATTACAAACAAAGTCATGAACCGATTTAGATGAAAGTTTTGCGGATTAATGCGACGTGGCTCAAGTGTTAAGATATCGATCGCAGTCCTTGGATCCTGGATTACAATCCTTCTTGACAGAGATGTGAGCATTCTGGGCGATTTTTTGCTATTGTTGTATTTTTAGAATCCGAGATAAGTATACCGGTAATTGATTAAGTAAGTAAGCCTATACTTAAGTAGTAAGTATACGCGTATATTAGTATTTGGTTTATAATGCTGTTTACTGTGTGGTATCTACAGGAGCGTACTATTTACACGAAAGCGAAGACATCTACCCTTGTGCAGTGTCTCAAAGCACTCTAATAGGCGGTCTGCACTGCCCGCCCGGCTACGTGTGCACTAAATATTGGATTGGACCAAATTATGGAATCGTATCGTTTGACAACATTGGACTAGCGATGTTAACGGTGTTCACTGTCATTACGATGTCTTCGTGGACCTCGGTTATGTATTACGTGAGTAAAACGTATAGTATAAAAACATCAACTACCGAAACATGTTGATCCGGATGCTTTCAGTAAGTAAGTAAGTAAGTAAGTAAGTAATGCATTTATATGGCTACAATGTCAACAGGAAACTTGCTGAATCTGAGGCGCGGGCATGCAGCCACTCTGAACTTTGTTTTTAACTTTTGTTTTTAGCCGTTTGTTACTTTCATCTTAAACCTTTACTCAAATCGTTACTCAAGGCTAAATAGGTCTACAGTCAAGTCTGTCAATTTGGCAAAGTTTAAAGTAGCTGTAAAATGAACAGATAATAGGCCTATCAGCTCTTACGTTACACTTAGTGCGGTTGTTTGACAATTCTTGACGCTCAGGAAGAGACAAATTGGTATAGTGCATCGGCAACACCATAACAAGACAAAAGAACATTTATTGGGGTTATATTAGTCAAAAGTTTAAATCACAAAGACATCAATAAATGGATGCTAAAATGACGTGCAGAACAATGGACGCAGTAAGCAGATAACAACAAGACACTAATTCTACTTCAGAACAATCACAAAACAACATTTGGTCAAACATTTTTAAAATAATTTAATAGTATACCGCGTGCGAGAACGTTTTTCTTGAAAGTTACAAACGGGTGTTAACAGTAACTGTGATTTGTAATTTAGTGTGATTACAGTCAAAAGATAAAAAGCAATTCTCTGTTTCCCGCGTCGCTGTTGTGTGGATAGGCTGACGACGCCTTGGGTCGAGCTTTCAACTGTCTGTACTTCGTACCGGTTGTCATCGTAGGAGCGTTCTTCATGCTGAATCTTGTTCTGGGAGTCCTTAGCGGGTAAATTGCTTTGCTTTGCTTTTTTCAAACCACGCACAGTTTTAAGCATTTACCTATACAGATGGCATTTTTTATAACATTATTTTACCGACTGAAAAAAACATTTAGTCTAATGGTGGGCAATTTGGCTCTGTTAGGCTGGTGAAATTTTGATGTTTGAAATCGGTTTAGTCGATCTGTCCTCCGATGATGTAGCCTTGCTTATTATTTCAGGATACACTTTTGTCTCCCAGCAGTGTCTGGAGTGTTATAACTGCACTTAATCTCACTCCACTCAAGCGTGACGATTGACGTGACTCGGGTCTGTGTACAGCACCCATTCTCAGGCAGAACTCACCGTCGATCACGGTTATGAAACAAGATAATGTTCATATGAACACGGAGTCTTTTCAATGCATTTCGACAGTTTACAGTATATGTCCGTATGAATATAATCAGTGAGCTGTTTAGACCGGTAGAAAAAAAAAACAGTTTAATTTCAAATTGTACAGCAGCAGTGATCTTTTCATCTTTCTGTATTATTTTAACTTAAAAATAAACATTGTCAGTTACGAGACCATTCGATTCGTCACCAGCGCCTTACTATAAAAGGTCCATAGTGACCATGCGTCTATCTGGCACCGTTACGGAGATATGGCGCCTCAAAGATAATGGGGTCACGAGTTTGACCTTTTGGGGTCACGTGACGTCATCGGTCACGTGACCATTCAACTCCCGGGGGTCTTTGCTCTAAGGTTGCTATAAGTGTGCTTCATGTGTGTTTCATGTATGCTTCATGTATGCTTCCTGGTGTAAAAGGGGTATTATTGGCTAGCATTGTTGTATTTAATCGATCTGATTGAATCCTTAGCGAGTTCGGGAACGAGAGAGAAAGAGGCGAGAACAGGCGACGCTTTCTCAAGCTGCGACGACGAATACTGACTGAACAACAACTCAATGGCTACATCGACTGGATTTGCGCCGCAGGTAGGCTTAACTAATTGACGCGCTACAGCTATGTTGTAGACATTTATGTTACCGTTATGGTCTGTCTGACGTCTGTCTGTCGTCGTCTGTAACGGATGTATTGTGGCTAAACGTTAGGTCGTAGGGGGAAAACTTCTTACATGAATAAATTAGCCCTGTGTGTTAAACCTAGGCATGGAGCATTTGAGTGATCTAGCGCAAGGAAAACATTTTCAAATTCGGGGTTGAATGGAGGGGTAGGAAAAATGTGGGATTTTCAACGAAAAACTGCCCATATTTCGGAAACGGTGAGAAAGAGGGTCTACGTTGCTATTGATCACTAATAGTAAGCGACATAGGCCTATATGACCGTGAAAGTCAATACTGCAACAGGAACTGTATAGGCTGTAGCGCGTCTTCCCTAGCGATAGCTGGGTTTTCTTGTTGTGTCTTATTACAATAGGCCTCAATATGGATCTTGTCTTTTCTTCTGTCCGTAGGCGGCGACACAGCCTATAAGCCTACAGAGAGCAAAATTTGTTGTTCTAACTACAATGTCAGCCCAGTAATCAATAGTAAACGCTTTTGGCTAATTAAGAAATAGGCCTGTCATACGTTTGCAATTTATTAGGCCTATCATACGTTTGCGGTATGTAAACGTATGATTTGTCGCACTCAGTCAATTTTAGTCTCGTCAGCGCTTGTGGAATAGAGCCTATTAATACAGACGTTCGAGTTCATTCAAGAAATTAAGCTGCATGTTCATATTTCAGAAGAGTTGATATTGTCCGAAGAAAAAATAACTGACAAAGAGATGGCCGACGTAACAGAAGGTGAGTTTGTAACGTGTAAAAATTCGGTGTCAGTTTGATGCCTGTGACACTGCCGTAATTGTTTGCGGGTTTCCGTCCGTGGTATCTTGAACGAAATAAAGGGAATTTCACAAAATTATGGTTGATGATAAAGTTGTAGCAAAAGATGAACTGATTTAGTTTTGAAAGTCGATGAATCAAAAACAGTACACTGACATAAAGTAAACTGATAGAGTTCGTGTCGAATATTTCTGTCGTAAGTTTATACGATGGCCTTGCTTAAGGTTTTTATTGGTGTCAAAGCTTGATATTTTTTGAAGAACTTGAATGATTTCAACAAGGCAGCAATCCGCAGCATGGTATATTATATATATATATAT
>Ga0209367_1006045_pt1 | contig 16772 bp, 10 predicted proteins | sample WorMetLIZISLAND2_FD_187412 | JGI IMG/M metagenome (GOLD analysis project Ga0209367, IMG submission 187412) | Marine gutless worms symbiont microbial communities from Max Planck institute for Marine Microbiology, Germany - Olavius geniculatus... ... | reverse complement strand
ATTTTCCCTGGCATCAAAGTCACGTGGCCCGAACTCAAATGCATTGGCATACGCCGAACGCACATTGTCGACTTAGGGTAGGTCAACATGAGCGCCTATAACTTTGTCCGTAGTGGACCGAATTTCACAAAATTTTTTTTGTTCAATGCCCAAAGGATCGTTCTCGTCAACGCCGTTTCGATTTTGTCGCTATCTTCATCGGTTCCAGAGATATTCGCGCCCTATAGTCGAAAGTTGTCGTAAAACGTACTAAATTTTGGACGTTTTTTGCCCTTCTAAATTTTAAGGGGGGCGGTGCCCCCAAAAGTTGTACGTGCGTTATCACCCCAACCTAGAGCCGCGTCAAGTGCCAAAGTTTTCGTCGGGCTACACCCCCTAACGCAGGACGAATCGCCATAGGCGGAATGACTATCCGATTTTGAATATCTTCATCCGTTTCGGAGATATTCACCGCCGAACTTCGAAGTCGTCCAAAATGGGGCCAAATTTTGCATGTTTTTCGCCCCCAAAATTTTTTTGGGGTGCGCCCCCAAAAATTTTGGACCGGCATTATAAAATTCGGCCTAGTACTGACCATCGTGCAAAATTTCACGCCAGTCGGCCCACGCATCTCGGAGATCTCGCGTTGAATAAAAAAAACATCATGCGTAAAACATAAGTCCTTCTGAAAACTATGGTTTTCGGGCGGACTAAAAATGGCATTACGTTACTTTATGCTAAAAATCCTAATCTTAGCAGTGATGTCACCTGTTGAACCCAGTCAGTGTTTACCAATTAATTTTAATATTTGTAAGACAAAAAATACTGTGTCCCATGACAACTGCAGCATTATATAGGTAAAAAATGTGATTTTGTAATGCTTATGTTTCTATGTGTATTTATGTTGATAACGGGTACAACCGGTGATGTCATAAGCCTGTGAACATAGTAGCTTGTTTTCTACAGCATTTTCATAGATCGTCGTTTCAAATGCAAATTTCCTTGTGTTGACGTAATGCTAATCGCCGATATTACTATCAAAATTATCAGAAAATTGTGCTGTTTTAGGAAAATGGATAAAATATATATACGTTAATTTTGGTGTCCATGGACCTTTAAAGAATCCAGATTCAACTCACAGGCAGGCTTACGGCTGAGGTTCGAGTGCCAATTCTGCAGCCAAGCCAGCAGCTTCTTGGCGTTGCTCTTGTCACCCTGTTGGCCGATGATCTGTCGAATGTTCATCGGCTTGTACTTGTCGACCCACAGCAAAGACTCGACAGGCGTGGCAGCCGAATCTGAGACCATCGAGGATACGTTGGGACTCTGGGTCAACTGTGACGACTGACTGTCCTGCGTTGTCGCAGGCGTCGTGGTCATACCACTATCCTTCATGTGATCACTCGTTCTACCAGCGTGTGACATCGGTGTTGCATCACTCGACGCTGCTGTTGACACCTACAGTAGCAAATACACAACCACGTGACTCAACAGCCAGAGCAAACGGCTGAACAGGTTTAACTAAGTCACCTACATACACCGTGAGCCATAAAAAACGTGTCACTTTACTTCTGTCTATATCTTCGCCAAATATTAACCGATTTTCAAAATTTTTTCACTGATGCAGGTGGTATTGTCGTAAATAATAATTTTTAATGCACTGATGATATACCAGTGATGCAGTGTGCCATTTAGGGCTCTGATTAAAAATTTGCACTGGTTCAAAAATACAGTTTTCGAGTAATACTGGCAAAATTTTCAAAGATAAGCTGCAACAGGGAAAGAGTGGGAATGTTATTAATAGAGATTTGGGAAACATGCAGCATCGACCAAAGGCATGAGACCGGCAGACTAAAGCATACACCTACTGAAGAGAACGTGATCACTGAGGATGAAATGGTAAACTTACTGTTCCATTATTATGTGTTTGTGGGCATTCCGCCTGAAAAGGCCATCCCCGAAATGACCTATACTGTGTCGGGTGGGACGTTAAACCCTACTCACTCACTAACTCACTGAACCACAAAAGCCAAAAACAAACATATCATTCAATACGTCAGATACCCAAAGAAAGTGTAACAAAGTGTAGCATCATATGGATCATTCACTGCATTTTTTTGTTGGAAGTGTATTTTGTTTACCAACACGCTTGCTGTCTATTATTGTTAGTTTTTTTTGCATTTATATTTCACAAGGTAGTGTAGCAACACAGTCAAGAGTGTGGCAGGATATTTAATAACCACTTGATTGCTAATTGTCCACAGAATGCATCGGTGAAAAAATGTTGAAAATTGGTCAATAATTGGCGAAGATATGGACAAAAGTAAAATGGCACGGTTTTCATGGCCCACCCTGTAGAAGCCAGCTGCATGCATTTTGGGAGCTTCATAGAGCCCTGATGCTCTGCAATCAAAACTGTCAAGACAGATGATCTGCATTAAACCCAGAACCAATTCTCATATCACAAGCCAAATTAATAGCAAACTTAAAAAACAGTATTTATTAAAGATTCCGTTATTCTATGCATTGTGTTCAATAACAGCACTAATAGTCAACCAATCAATCAATACATACATAAATTTACGAGGTGCCTCTTAAACAAAGTTCTCAGACATGCCTGTTACAAGTAGATACATTCATATAACCAAGTCTTAACGCTTTGTTTGAAACACTGTCTGCCAATGTCGCTGCTTTTCATCTCCGATGGTAAATCGTTCCACACGGTTGGTGCCACTGAGGAGAATCTGCGCTGGCTGAACCGATTTGTACGTGAGACCGGAATGACCACGTCGCCTTGGTCTGCAGATTACGATCTGGCCTGAGCTGCAATGGTGTGGACTGGTGTCATAACGCCGTCAAAGTAGCCAGGACCCTGACCGCGAACGCAGTCAAACGCCATCAGCGCAATTTTGAACACTATGCACTGAGACACCAGCAACCAATGTGACGTGTCACGTAGTGTTGCAACAATGTGCCGATTTCGGCGAACACCAGCGATCAGTTGAGTGGCAGCGTGTGGTACGAGTGACTTTCGCGAAAGAGGACGCTGACAAAATGTACACAAAGTACAAAAGAATTAGGCCTAACAAGAGCTGCTTGTTGTTACAGAACAAGCACTACCAGTAGGCAAAGCTGAATCAAGTGCTACCTTAGATGCTTCCTTCTCTGCCAACAGTTCATACTTTGACTTCTTTGCAGGCAAAGACTCAATTAGCTTGAACAAGCCGTCTTCATCCAATTGCTTGGTGCCTAGCTGCTTTGCCTAAAAACCAAATGTCGACATTCACTGCATCTGACATTCAAACCGTCACATACTGACACCAGTACTGTTAGCAACATGAAAAGTAGCAGCTGATAGTAGTAGTGGTAGTTTCTTCACATTAAACATACAAAAGTCTGCAAATGCAATTTTTTATAGCAGTATTTTGTCAACACTAACATGATAACAGAACTCGAGACACAAAAAGCTAAAAAAATGACAAAAATCACAATGTGTTTAGAAAAAGAAATGCATCAAAGTAAATGTTTAAAGATAGATGTACAATGTTCAGGGCTCAGTCACTGAAAGTCTGCTGGCCATTTAGCCATCAGGCAGCAGCCAATCACCAGGCCTACTGAAGTGGCTAACCGCTGGCTATGGGTGAGACACAGTATGCACTGTTAAGCCCAAATTCCATTACGCTGACTTTCATGATTTGTGTCCTCGCGGGAAAGTTTCGGTGAAAGTCGGCGTAATGGAATTTGGGAATTACACTGCTCTGATGAGCATATTGATACTTGTCAATGCAGGTTTAAAAGTTTAAACAGTATAGCTCTTCATAGGAGACCCATCGCAGAGCTACGGAGCATCACCTGCCATATAGGATCACACAGTATTACGTGGCACCTGACACAGGTGAACGTGCTCCGCCCTAACCAAAGCCAGACAGGCTGGTACTCGATATGCCTACACCGGAAGCACAGAAGACTGCGGAAGTTGACCTTGGTGTTGGGTTATATATCGAGATGATCTGGCTGTCACCCATCGAAGTATTGACCACTTGATACTGACTTGACTGGGAGTTGAACCAACAACCTCTTGATTGTAAATCCAACACCCTACCATTACACCACCAAGCCAACACAAGTATATTGGATTTCAAGACATTTCAAGACTGTTTTCAACATTTCACAAAGTTCAGTACTGCTGCCAAGGCTAAGCATGCATCAATTACTAGGTTAAACTGCTTACTACACATGTAAACAGTGACTGTTAAACAGACCTTAGCAAGTTTGGTCTCGCCGGCATCACGGCCGACCACGACGTAGCTGGTGTTTCTGCTGACACTGCCAGTCACCTTACCACCGTAGCGCACTATCAGACTCTTTGTGTCATCACGATCCACCGATTCCAACACGCCCGTCACCACAAACGTCAGTCCTTCTAGACAATTATCCTGACCCTGTTTCATCGCATTCAGGCAACATATGTACACAGCGAAACTCAAGAGAAATACAGAACTTTAGTTTGACTGACGAGCATCGGCTCAGTTCCAGAAGCTTTTCTGTGGCCACTGTGCAAGCCAGGTATCTGATATACAAGTTGATATCCACCATATTCTTCACGTATAAGCAATATCTCAAACGTTTGATATTTACTGTGGCATATGGACTTTAAAATTTGCATTTTAGGACAATATTAGATTTTCAAATATATTATTTAGGCCTAACTGTTGTATTAAGTGCTGCCATCCAGTACTGTAGAAAGCACCAGAGAAAACTGATGAGACTAACTGACTGACAGATTAAGTAACTGCCATTGTTTTAGCTATTTCTATGTTGGTTTATCCAATTTCAGTACTACACGTACATACAATTGTGCAAGATTATTGAAAATTTAGCTTTGCATCAAACAAACTGCTACATTTGTAAATCATACACATCATTTTGTAACGAAGACTAACAGTTACAAGCTGTTTGCCTTCATCATTCAAGAGTAGAATTATGACTATAAAAACACTCTCACAAAGCAGAAAGGAGTTATCTAGTAGATGCGTAGAATCTTTCCCTAAACAACTTTTGTGCGATCAAATCATGACAACAGCCCAAACAATTAAAGCCAGAAAGATTCAATGCCTCAGTGACTGAAAATGTCCACACAATCTAGCTGTAATAACCAAAGTTGATAAAACAACAAATGGAATTTCATATTGAAATACACTTAAGACAAAAATGAAAGCAGCAAAATACTTGCCTTTGGCAGATCTCTTGTACCAAGTGCACGTGGGGGCTCTCGACTCAAGAAGTTACGATAACCAGATCCTTTTTTTTGCGATGACTCTCCGTCAGTGGACTCAACTTTCTATAAATATAGCAATATAAAAGACAATTTTCGAACGTCAAACTATGTTTAGAACCATTCAACAATTTAACAAAAGCAATCAACAAAGAACGACGATACTATAAATATAATATTAAACATTGCATTATCCAGCAATAATGCTTGGGACTTCAGTGCCAAAACTGGTGAGACACAAACGACAAAACCCTGCAAAATTTACAGATGCAATTGAAAATAACTGTAACGAAACAAAGCAGCTACAAAAACATTACATCTGACAAAAATTCAACAAAAATTCTGCCATGCACGACAACAATAAATATGTTCGAACAACAAGCACTTTGTCAACTTTAAGACAACATCAGCGTGGACTGGATGTGAAAGAACATTGAGAGAACGTACCTCATGTTGAGATGGTGTCGATGCAACCGTGTCTTTTGACAGATTAGTTTCAGACGCCTGCCGACAGATATATTTCAACAAATTTCAACACCACATCATTGCCAACATATACACGAAACACTGCAGCATTCCAACTTCAAAAGGCAACATAACCTGAGCAAAAAACTGCTACTTTTAATCAACACCAAACATTTTGTGAATCGATAATTTTAGTTCAAGATGGCAACCTACGAAAGCCGTGCATTTGGACATGCCAGTCCGTCTACTTGTAGCACTCTGCCGAACACTCTCAAGTGCAGTTCACACTGTTTACCTATTTTCAGATGTCATCTGAAACACTTTTACTTTTCGTTCGATTAGCACGTCGAGCACGTTCGAGGTTGTTACAGCTAGCACTCTATATAAATTACTAACTTACTTTAGAAGCAAACACAACCAAATAAACACATAAAAAACGAAACATACGATGGGCTGAGCAGGTGTTGACACTCTGGCGTGGCTGGACAGACTGACAGCAGCTGCCTGCCAATAAAACATCATCTGCCAGTTAGTAATTTATATAACACACAAACCGAAAATAACCTCAAACGGAGTCAGTGTGCTAACAAAAGTTCAGCACATCTGGCTCATTTAAGCCCAAATTCCATTACGCCGACTTCCACTAAAACTTCCCCATGGGGAAAGTCGTGGACACAAATCATGAAAGTTGCGGACACAAAACATCTCAACAGTCGACATGTCAAGATGTTTGCGACAAAGTCCGTGACAAGTCTGCGACAAACCTGTTTGTTTCACTCTAATGGAATTTAGTACATTACAATGTACGGGGAAAAAGTCGACAACAAAGTCCGCGGACATTGTAGCAGACAAAAATCACGAAAGTCCGTGACACAAATCATAAAAGCCAGCGTCGTGATTTGTGTCGCAGACTGTCATGATTTGTGTCACAAAGTCAGCATAATGGAATTTGGGCTTTAGACAGTAATGCCTACATTCCCCATAATATGATTATCTCACATAACCAGTGCCAAACTAATCATCAATAAACAGCCAGAAATATGCTAACAAAAAATCAGAGCAACACGATATAGAACAAGAATGAAATAATTCACTGTTTGATCAATAACCATCTTATACGACAAAATTCTAAAACATGCAACATTTTCAAAAACTAACAGTAGCCAGCGTAGGTGAGTACACAAAATCAAATATAAAATAAACATTTAAATTGCAAAAAATAAAACTGGTGAAAAAAAATATATATCAAAAACATGAGAAATAAAACTACTATAACTCCAAAGAGTGAAACTTAGCAAAAAGTACTCACAAATAAAATATATTTTACAGTAAATTAGCACTTAACAACCTTCTGTTTATCAGGTGTTGTCTTCTGCTTGGCTTTTGGTTGTTCGTCTTTATCGGCTTTCAGTCTGGCGGCCAATTTCGCCGATGTGCTTTTGGCATCCGCAGCTTTAGCATCACACAAACAGCACCAGCAAGTATCCAATACACAGCCGATACTGGTAAAATATCCAGAATTTTAGTGCTTTTCATTCTAATAATTTGCCATTACATTTCTAAACTAGAAGTCGCTCGCAAAAGTGCATATCTCCGCCAAGTGAAGTATGACATGTATGACATGTGGAGATGATGATAAGTCATCATGTACACACACACACACACACACACAGACAGACAGAACGACCAATCTCTTAATCTCCTTCAATGTTCACTACGTTCACCTTGGCGATGTTACATCTCGATTCAATCACATCTCACCAACACACTGTATCAGTTAAAAATTATACTGACTAACGCAAACTACCAAATTTCAAATGGTAACAATGGTGCAGTCTAGTTTACGAGAACGTGACAGACTATAAGAACAAGAGAACAGGAATAATATGTTCCAAAAAAAAAACCAGAAAATATGAATTAATCAGTCTCGCATGGCAATCCAACATTTATCTGGTAAAATAGCTATAAAACAAAATGTAATCAGTTTTCAGTATTCAAAGAATTATCTGGACGGAAACTGCAATTACCTGTGTCAGGCGAACGATCATGATCAGGCGCCAGTTCTTCAGCCTTTGTCTGTACAAAGACGAAATCAAACTAACACTACTAGTCTACAAAAACTGGACTGCAAATCTCAAAACATTTCCACACAAATTAACCTTTCATGCAAACGCACGGTATTCGGTAACTAGTAATAAACATACCAATAACAAAATGTATAACCTACGGCTGTGACTGATTGAATTGTTTTAGTCACTTAATCGCCAAAAAATTAGTCAAAATTAATTGATTAACTTTGATTAATTTTTGTAGTCAATCAAAAGACCCAAAACTGCAGAATTCAACCACTGGTTGCTGTTACCTTTCACAAACTGAAACAAAAGCGACGATGATGATGACGCAGCACACGAAAGTCAAAATACTGATAAAGTAAGTGAGTGAGTGAGTGAAAAGGGTTCAACACATCCGACACAGTATAGGTCATTTCGGGGACGGCCTTTCCAGGCCAAATTGCACAAAAACACAAAATAATAAAGCAAAGTTTAAACTTTACAATAAAAAAAACAAAAAGTGTAACCTTTACACAAACACAAAGCACAAAAAAAACAAGCTAAACCTAAAATTGTAAAAACTCCATTACACGCGTGCATATATAATTAACAATAATAGTAAAAATACTGTTAAAGTGCAGAGTTTGCAGACTATTAAACTAACACTTATACAGGTACAAATCTTGGTTACACGTCCTTTGTGAAATAGCTGCCATCCACTGTAGTTTACAATTGACTGAAATTAGTGATGTTTTCATCCAAAATTATAATCAAATTTTGATAGATCCAAAAAAATTTCACTTCAGTATCGGCTGTTACTCTAGATGATTTTACATGTGACAAATGTATACCAAATAAGTGTCATTCTTATGTAGCTTATGGCCTTATGCTTCACTGGCATGCAGAACTATAACAATAGGCAAAATAAAACAGTTATTTCTACATATACCAATTAGAAGGGCAGTCAGTGACTTCTAATCTCTGAAAGTGGTACGTAATTTTTTTCTGTTATGTTCGGCAAGTGGCTGAACCACATTCAGTAGACGTATCTAGCAATGCTATTGCTAAATAATCAAAAAAATCTTGTCTTAGATCCGGATGCTGGTCCGGTTTACCACCACAAGATAATCACCTTTAAACTGCGCCAAGTTTAACTTTCCCTGGAAATTTCAACTATATTTGCCTGTAACTTTTTGCGTAAACGAACCAACAACTGACAGACAGATAAATAAATAATCACCAGCTATCACATAACCCTCTTAGCATACGTAAAAATAATCAAATATCGAAGACACATTGCAATAATATCTACGGATAGTTTCTGCAACCTTGCTATCTTTTGCAACTTGAACTGGTGTCAAACCGAAGAAATCAGCTGGAGAGATATTCTGTCTGATTTCAACGACTGGCTGCATAGCAGATTTCTTGGGTGATGATGGCTGTTTGGAGCTCATTCGACCTATTGCATCCACGATAGATGGCTTGTCATCATCTGCAAATAAATGCTTCGCATAAATTTCAGTTACAATAGATAGACTTTGGTGTGTTTTTTATGCCTCACAGTGTAAATTAAGATCTCTGAACATTCCTAGAAGTACAAGATCGTACAAAATCAAGTAGCTTAACTATTTGGGAGCTGACACAACAGCAGCAAGTATTATTTTTATTATTATTATTATTAAGGACATTTATATAGAGCACTTTCACTACGCCCCAAATGCACTGAATGATGAATGAAGTATGTAATGAATAGAAGATAAGCAGTTCAGTAAGAGTGGCTTTAAGTTTACACCATGTCTCAAAAAAACGGTCAAGATAGTTTTTGTTATAACTTTGTCAAATTTTCACCAACTTTGATAATTTTTGGCACAAAGATGGCCAAGACGACAAAATAATGTAAGATCCACTAATTTTTCACCTCAGCCAATTTATGTCAATGCACTACCGTGTGAAACACAGATGCTCCAAACTGTTGCATTACACGGTGGTTATTTGTATCAGATTGCTCACTTTTGCATCATCAATTTGACAGAGGGTGCCACGTGGTTTAATAATTTTGTGGTATAAAATATTTTACAGTAAAAACAGCAGGCAACAAAATAGCTGACTGACGAGCTTAAAATACGTCTAATCAATGAGTAAATGGCGTTTGATCAGTTGACCATTGATTCCACCATCATCCAGCGGCCTTGCATCTAAGCCGTTGTGTCTCTGTATGCGGGACACACTTTGAGCATAAATTCTCATAATTTGCAAGTGAGTAATTATACAAGTTTATAATTCCGCTAAATAACTCACATTTAAGTGTTTTGTGCTGAATTAAGTCATTACAATGTTTACTTGAGACAACAACTCAGTGTTATGCAACAATTTGAAACATCTACGTTTTACAAGGTAGTGCATTGACAGAAAATAGGTGAGGTGAAAAATGAGTACATCTTACATAATTTTATCATTTTGGCCATATTTGTGCCAAAAATTATCAAATTTGGTTGAAATTTGACAAAGTTATGACAAAAACAATTTTGATTGTTTTTTTTCTGAGTCACGGTGTATACTAAATTAACAGCACATATTAATATTTATTTAAACCTGCTTCAAACTTTCTGCTCTTGCGTTTTGACGATCGCTCCCTGCTCTGCTTTGGCAAGGGATCCTCCTCATCAGAATCTTGTTGCAAAACAGACAGAGCCAGACAATTACACAATTAGCAGACATTCTCATCAACAATAACAATATAAGGCTTGTAGAAAAACTGATAGTGTGAAAGACGAGCTGAATTGCTTCTTAGTAAGGTCAAGAGACCACTAATAATGAAATATTTTATCACAGCTAAGTTTTTAAAAGATCTAAATATAGAAATTTGCAAATATTGGTATACTTTAGCTCTGGGAAGCAAACAGACACTCATGAATCATCCTATTGAAAACTCATACAAATCCCAAAACACATCAAGTCAGGCCTTATTTCAAAAAAAAAAAAACAATAAAACCCCAAAAACCCCACTCGGCCAGACCTTTAAAAAACATTTTTTGCAACCCTGCTACTTAGCGTCACATAAGCATTCAAGTGGCAATATTGCTTATTTGTAAACATGGAAAGTTCCCTTATCTAAGAGGTCTATAGCAGAGCTTTGGCCGCATAGAAAATATGACCACGCACTAGCAATTGACAGCCAAGGACAATCTATATGCAGTATTGCGTAGGCCTACAGTTGTCTAGGAAGCTGAACCTAACAGCACTGTTTTTCAAAAATTAACTAAGCCATACCTCAGCTTTGTTTATACCTGACAAATATATGTATCGTACTCAACAAATATAGTTTATAATTTTAGATTTTTCCCTGAAATTATCAAAGATTACAACAAAATGGGCTTCGATCTCCCAACATAGTTTACCTACATGCAAAGGATTCAACTACATCAGCGTTGTAGTTCCCTAGACACGGTTTAACGATAAAAATGCTACTAAATAGTCACGCAGTCAGCTAACTACTACCAGCTGAATAGCTCAGTCTAGATGCTTTCAGCTACAACTCTGCTAATGATTCATAACTGACAATATACCAATTATAAAGCAATACTTATATCACCATGTTTATCATCCTCTGTGTTATAGGTGCTATGGCAACCACATCAAAAACAAGCACAAGTTAGTAGTTACCACTATCAACCAAAGCAGCACGTGGCTTCGCAGGTTTCTTTCGTTTTCTCTTGGCCGATGTCTCGGCACTTTCATCAAAGAGATCTTCATCTGAAGACTAATCAAACATACACACAAATACATGTTCACGTACAAAAGAGTATTAGCAATACTGTAACAACTTCACATTGTATGCTGTAACCATAGACAAAATGAATATGGTAGACTGTTTACTCACTATTCGCCTAATGCAATAAGTTGAAGCCTGTTTCATTAAATATTCATCGTGCATATTTCAGTCATATGATCCATCGACCTATATGATCTCGGCAATGACGTCACAAACGTCATTATCGTATGCTAGCAAACCAGATTGTTTTTGCTATTTCATTTTTCTAAATAACATATCATGAACTTTTGGATCATGTAGCTGTAACCTTAGGACTTTAGTTGCGCACACCAAATTAAGGACACTTAGGGCAAGTTGCACCAACGTCGTTCATGATCTTGGTTCAGCTGAACCTAGATCAAGAGTTGAACCGAGTTAATGCTGAATTATGTTGCACCAAGTTGAACTCGGATCAGCTGATCTTGTTCAGTTGAACGGCCGTGGTTATATCGCGGACGACGCTGATTGGTCAAGCCGCACTCAGCCCGTAGGCCAACTACAGTGACGTCACAGTCACATGCGCTAATGCTAATGCTTACGAAACAGTCCAGCACCGATTGGCAGTAATTTGATCGAATTTTAAGCTTCCCTGAAGTTATCACACAATTTTCGCAATAACAGTTGCATACTAAAGTTCCGAAAATATGAATTTTGTGTTCCAATAGTTACTCATTAATTATTCTACGTCCGTTGTCAAGATATATGTTTACCGTAGCTACGATGAAGCAACGGTGCATCGGCACTCTAGAATGCTGTTTATTTATCCATTAATTAATTTATCCAGCAAAACCGCCTCAGAAAACCGATATAGCACAAATCTAGCATATCCAGGTCACAAGTATAATTAAATTGGAGTCTTATAAATCGATACGAATAAGTTTTTGTTGCTGTGGTTAGGGTTCGTTAGTATGTTTACCATAACAACTAAACATCGCCAACGAAAAAAGCGATTTATTCATCTATTTGTTAATTAATCGAGCACAAAGAGAACCTAAAATGAATATAGTAGAAATCTATTATATCTAGATCATCAGTATAATTGCATATAAAGTCTTATAATTCGATATGAGGAAGTTTTTTGGACAGGATAAGATTCGAATCGGACAATTTTTTGCAGCAATAGTATCACGGCAAATATTTATTGCCTAGTGCGCAATGCGCATGCATAACCACAAAATCAAAATTTGATCGGTGGTCAGATGGCAGTTCAGAAATGAATAGAGATCAACGCTTGAACTGCTTTGGTGCAACGCAATTTACGGCTGAACTAGGTTCAAATTCAGATTTGACCCAGGTTCAAAGTTGAACGACGTTGGTGCAACGCGCCCTTAGTCGAGATATATTAAACATTGATCGTGCATATGTGAAGTTTGCGTGGCAGTTTTCGGGCTTCAAAGTTTTCGCTGAATCCAATATCTATGGTTTATCTTATCTATGGCTGTAATTAAATAATCTCTTTACACCTCTGAGTAAGTCTTCTGCAAGACCTGTTGAATTAACGTGTTAAAGAATTAACCTGCATTAAAAAATTAACACACATGTGTAAATTTACTAAATTCTGTGAAGCAAGAGTTCCAGTATTCCACTAAACTGTGGAGAAAATTTTAAAAAATTAATGCAATGCATTTATGCATTAAAAAACTAATGCTTCAACAGCACTAATAATGATAGTGACAACAAAAACATCGATATTTAACACACCACAAGGTGACAAATCGTTAAAAGAACACAACACTGCTTACAATGTTTAACACCCTCAATCATCATCATCTTTATGTTTACTGTTTAACATGTCCGCGCAAATGCAATCTATCACTCTAATCATCTAAAGACAGAGCACAAATAGAAACAGACGGCAGTTGCTATATAAAAAAAATAACATGCAAAAATACAAAACTAAACTAAAAGCATTCCTTATATTATTAGCATGACCAGACTAGTGTTGTTACGGTTTCCCACTAGCCAAAGTCGGTCAGTTTCAGTTCGGTTTGGGGGAAAAACCGCGGTTTCGGTCGGTTTCGATTTTGATTTTCTCCCAGTGCCGTGAATTCTAGACGCCGCAGCTGAAAACCAATTTAATCTCCGCCAAAGCAAACTAACAGCACACTATTACCTTTGCACTTGAAAAACAAAACAAAATTGAAAGATGGGAGTTTAAACGCATGTGATTAATGAAAAATGAGAAATACAATTCATAATCTATGCCGTCAACAACCTGAAGTACAACACCGAGGAAAGGGCCAACTAAAATTCATGACAGCCGATTGATTGATCACGACGTCGGTTGATGCCAGTGAATGTTTTACCGCAACCCCCGCCATGCGCCACACTCAACTGTTATGATGATGGCAGCCACAGGGAATCACGGTACTAGCACCTAAATAGATGTGTCGTCACGCAGGCAGCGAAGTTAAATCGCATCAAATAAAATTATTTGCGCCAACCTCATTTGTTTCACTCGGTTATACTCGCATCTGTGTCTAGGGCCTACATTCCTACAACTCTAGGGGCCTACTCAGTACTCAGTATTACTGTCGCACGGAGAGTAGCTTAAGGGCATAGGCCTAGATCCTGAACTGGCAGCAACGGCAAGACATGAAACTGCACGGACTAAGCAAAAGAGTCATATCAGGACACCTCACCCACTAAGATGCTTTGCCTCGTGAACGTCGTATTCTTGGTCGTCCAATTCCATCTGTTTTCGCCGTTGTGCGCAATTTTATAATGTGCAGAATATCTACGTTTATCATGTAGGCTTACACAGGTCGGTAGACCAGGGACAGATACGGACGAAAAGATGGGGAGGGGGAGAGAGGGTGACACGTGCAAAAATGTGAGGATGCATTCGGCTAGTCAGTAAGAAGAGACGCAGGATAATGACCATAGTGAAGACATTGTTTGTGGAGATTACTGCTGCCCTCGAGCATGTTATAGATTACTGGGACGCTGAGCATAGGAAGCAACTTCCCGGCACAGTGCGCAAACCTATACAGCCGTATAAAGATAGACTAAATACAGTTTGAATGTATTTAGCAAACACCGATTCTCTCAAGTTCTCTGAGTGACAATGGCAGTCGCCGACGGCCATCTGCCTTCCTAGTAGCCACACTCCTCCATTCATTCAAGCCTCACCCTCCACCCTCACACACAGGGTATAGCGCTGCGAGTGATCACAGCTGATAACACCTACGGCGTGAGAAGAGCTGGCGAAAAGAGTCAAAGCGTACTGTGGCCGCTCGTCACTGCGGCTGGGTACTATTAGGCCTAACGTTCACGGCACCAGACATTAGAGCTACGCTGTTTACCAAAAAACCAAAACCGTCAATAGAGAGCCTAAAACAGCGGCTTCAATACGGTTCGATATTGCTAAAAAACCGCAGTTTCGATGCCGATCTCGATAACCGTAACAACACTACACCAGACACTAAACAATGACTAATGGCAATAGGTTGAGATGCACATCAGAATAAACAGTAAACACAGTAAACACACACACCGAAAGATCTTTTACTCGACGTTTCTTTGAGCGACTAGTTTTTCTACTGGCTAGTGGCGACTCACTATCTTCATCCTCATCGGAATTTACCACACACACCTGCAACAATACACATAAAAGATCACAACACAATGACCATAGTTCTTTTAAACGTATCATCAAAATAAGATAAAAGACACGCATCATCATCATTCTTCTACTACAAAAACGACAAACATGACAGGCCAAATTATTCGCACAAAAATGAAAACAGCTCAACAATAAAAACACAGATAATAACAATTTAAAGAACAACAATGCCAAAATAATTTTGAAATGTGTCTCTCTATTCTTGAAATACCAAAATCATAATAGTAGAGACAACAGTAATAAATGGCTTTTATCAAACAGCAACTTCTGTCAACTTTGATACTGTCTCAAAAAACACAGTACACTGCCTAAGTTCAAAATGTACACCTGTTAAAATTTCATCATTGTTGCATGCATTTTAATTAATGTCATTTACAATTAATGTAAAATTTGCACGCAAAAATAACACAGCTCCTGACATACATAATCTGACTTTGACGGTGTGGTAGTTTTAGTGCTTGCAGTGGCAGCCTCATCTTTAACTCGCATGCTTCTAGATCGTTTGCCTGTACCACCTGATGATCTCTTGTTTGATGCAGATAAATGCTGTTTGTCAGCTTCAGAATGATGCTGCTTGTCACTAACAGAAATTGCAGAGCTACTTTCCTTAGTCTCAGCAGACTTCGACGACTTTGATCGTTTACTTGGTTTAATGTCATTGTTGTTGAAGTTCTTCTTTGATCGTTTGCAAGAGAAATCCTCCGACTCGGATTCCGAGTCTATTACACAAACATCATCACCTCCAGTAGAAGCAACGCTTGGCGGTTTTACAGGCACAGTTTTACATACAGTCTTAGTCTTCGGCTGGGTGCTCTTCGTATCTGCAACCTTAGCTGCAGTTTTAGTGGAACAGTCTACAGTGAGCGACTTTGAAGATGTTTCCTTCGATTTGTTTTGAGTAGCAGCAGTGCCAGAAAAGAATTTTCGTATATCCTGCAATCAAAAACAGTTACACAACCAAGTCATGTTAATGCCTTACGTCAATATTATTGGCAATGGTGATTGAAAAATAAATGTACCAGATGTTCTATTACTGCCATTCTGTGACACTGACTCTATCACTGTTTTTTTCTTGCTAGCATATTCTATTGCATATTGTGATAATTAACCTACACCGTTGTGAGGGAAGATGTGTGGAAAAAATTTTTTCTTATTGAGTTTAGTACAAGTTTCATTTGCCAGGTGGCGCCACTAGTGAGTTTTTTCATGTTTTTTTGGTTTTTCCCCCAAAAAGACCTAGCCCCTTTTTTCTTTATAGGTCACATCAAAAAACCCTCTTTAGAATGATGCAATTCACCCAAGGCTACGGGTAAAAAGCGGATTGCAGATGTGCGTATCTGTGGATGTCGCAACAGTTAACTTGGTAATTAAGCTGTAATTTGTTAGTTAAACCATCTCCTAACCCCATTCCTAACCCTAACCTTATCCCTAAGCCTAATCCTAACCCTAATCTTAACCCTATCCCTAACCATAGCTCTATCTCTGTTGCGATATCCGCAGTTCCGCACATCCGCCGATCCGCTTTTACCATAGTCCTTCACCCAAAAAGTAAACTTTGTTCTTGGG
>Ga0209367_1006044_pt1 | contig 16773 bp, 9 predicted proteins | sample WorMetLIZISLAND2_FD_187412 | JGI IMG/M metagenome (GOLD analysis project Ga0209367, IMG submission 187412) | Marine gutless worms symbiont microbial communities from Max Planck institute for Marine Microbiology, Germany - Olavius geniculatus... ... | reverse complement strand
GCATCGTACAAATCATAGTGCACGCTCGTCGTTCTTCTGTGAGCGCATTATAAACGTTTGGAATTCATTACCAAGTAGTGTTAATTTTAGAAGTATCAACACCTTTAAACAGTCTATAGGCTCTGTTAATTTTGCCGTATTTTTGAAGTGTTTTTAAACTGCTCGTTTATTTTGCATGTGTTTTGTATTATTTAGGCTTATGGGCAGCTGTCAGTGTTGTTTCAGCCTTGTCGTTCCAGTTCATTACTTGTGACCTTTAAAATGTCATGCTATGTGTCTATGAACGAAATAAAATGATGATGATGATGAAAAATTGAGCGTCGATCCTATCTGCCCTGGTTGGCAACTGAAAACAAAAGATACTCGAGCTAGAGAGATTTAGAGATGATGCGGATACAACAGCTAGCTAGACGCGCCTTACAGCCAGTGAGTTGCTGAAGCTGGCAGGTTGACAATCGCACGTCACCGTTACAGCACCGCACACCTGAGTCGGACCAATTCACCGACTGCAGTAGGCCTACAGAGGCAAGCACGATCGCCATCTCGGCTTTCACTAGGAGCAATAAGGAAATCAGATCCCATATACGTACAGCTCCAGTCTTTCTCCGTTACGTTTAAGCTGTGATTACATGCAAAATATAATAACGTTTAGCACACACACTGTTTTATGTTCTATTTTTGTACATAACTAAGTGTAAAATATTTGGAAAAAATGTTTCAGCACAAAAGATGTTTTAAAAATGTTCGAGACTTAGTTGTATGTAATAAAACACATTTTTTGCACAGAAAAGAAAACTTGCCAAAGCCAATGCAAAAATACGGTAACTCAAACACACAAATCGATTTGAAGAAAACTGGGAATTTCTTGAAAAATCAAATCATTAACAAAAATATGTACAGTATAACATGTGTCTTAGTAAATATCAAAGCAAAAAACTTCAACGTTTACAAAGCTATGTAAGGGCGATATGAGTCAAAACTCGAAAACAGCAAAAATGGTTTTGGGGCGATATTATCGCGTGCTGAATTCCAGACTGGCCCTTACAGGGACCGAGTTATACATGTACTGCTTTGAACTCTCCATTGGCTGTAATGAAAAATTTTGCAACGTTTGAATGGTTGCTATGGCAACAGGGATCGTTAGGGGGTACATTTAAATGACACCGTTAGATTGCCCGACCCCGAAAATAGGGGGTAAGTGCAAACAGCGCGCAATTATCTTTTACAGGGACCGAGTTATACCGCTGTGAAGTCCCCATAGGCCGTAATGCATTTTTTTAAAATTGGGGCATAAAAAGTGGTAAATTTTAAAAATTTTAATCGAAAAAATATAAGGAATGTGTCCGGCGTCAGGACGCTTCGTTTGAGCCATTAGCGCCGTCGGTCGGTCCAACGGGCTGGTCTGTAGCCGTGCGCAAAAAAAAGAAAAAAATAGATGCCTCACGGCGAATTTCGCGCATGCGCAGCCACGGCCCCTTTGAACCGATTGTAACCAAATTTTAAGTGTGAGGTCGGGTGGGCGATGTGATCACTGATGCCAAGTTTTATGGAAATCGGTTAAGGGGTTTCGGAGTTACAGGACCCCCAAGACGCCATTTCCTATACTTAACGTTCATCGCCCTTACAACAGTGTCAGCACTACCGTGCTGCACTACACAATGTCTGCCAGAAACCATGATAATACAAAATATCACAGAAAACGTCAGACCTAAGTCTACTCCTCGAACATTGTATACAGTATGCAAAACAACAACTTTTCTAAATAGGTGTAAAAGTTGTGGCAAAGTTAACACGACCGCACATATCTTGCAACAAGAAAGCAATAAACACTTTTGTGGCCACGCACTATACAAATTGACAATAATTACTATAAATATTGTGCATTATAATACTGTCTGCAAAGTTTCACACAAACGTTACACAAACAATTATTACTCGAGGACACACTCAACAGAAAAGGCACGTTATTGACACAGACACGTGTGCAATTCATTTACCGATATCTCTTCCATCAGTTTTAGACAACTAACTCAACAGATTTCCATTTTAAAACTCTAAAAAGAAATATTTTAGATTGTGACCAATCTAATATACTCCTCGTGCGCATTATTTTCTCCTGTATTCTTTTAACTGCTTTTTAGTTCCTTTCTATTCACACCGCAAATGACGTCATCGGTCACGTGACCATTCGACTCCCGGGGCTCGACTTTCTATGGGTGGTCTATGCGTCTATCTAGCATCGTTACGGAGATATGGCGCCTCAAAGATAACGGAGTCACGAGTTTGACCTTTTGGGGGTCACGTGACGTCATCGGTCACGTGACCATGCGACTCCCGGGGGCCGACTTCTTATCGGTGGTCCATAGTGACCATGCATCTATCTAGCACCGTTATGGAGATATGGCCGTTTGAAGTTCTTCCAGGAAGGCTCTTCAAGGAACAGTGGTCGGTCGTTGGTCGGTCGGACCTCAATATTAGGCTACACTGATCTTATATACTCCTCTTCGCTACGTTAGGAACGTAGCGCGCGAGGAGTAAAAACTGCGACAAACACTTTTCTGTTTTTCTGTTCGTTATCGTAATGATCTGAATGCCAGTTCTGTCCTGGTGCAGACGCTGGCAAAAAGATTTGTTAAATTAATGTCTTAAGTATAAAGCTATCAAAAACGCTGCACACGTAAACTGCTAAAAAACGAAAAAATACAAAACTCGGAGAGAGAAATCAGCGGCAGTGGGAGTTGGACTTTCCGCCGGTTTTGGAGACGAGTCGAATGTCGGTGATGAGAATGTCGTGCGAGATGGACTTACACATATCATACACAGTGAGCGCCGCTACCGCCACACCGGTCAGTGCTTCCATCTCAACCCCGGTCCGACCACGAGACCGCGCCCTGCACTCGATGACGACCGACAGTGACGCCGCGTCAAGCGTCAAAGTCACGTCCACCGACGTCAGGATGACATTGTGACACAACGGGATGAGTCTGCTTGTCTGCTTGGCCGCCATTATACCGGCCAGCTGTGCCGCGCTCAGAACGTTGCCTTTCTCCAGGCGGTTCTCGGCAACCAGCTGGAACGCCGTACTGCCGAGTCGCACCCGTCCCATTGCCACAGCCTTTCTGCAGGTCTCCGATTTTGAACCTATGTCAACCATCTTCACCATCCCCGAGTCACTGACGTGCGAAAGTCTGGAACTCGTTGAACGTTCGGCTGAACTGACGGAACGGGATAACGAGGAACAATTTCCTAGTGACTGTGACTGAGTCATCAGCTGCCTGAAGAGTTCATAGTAATCAGCACCAGCGGCATCTGAATCCATCACATCATCATCAGCAGCATCACCGGATTGCGATGAAAAGTGTCGCGCAGCTAAAAGCGGCAGACAGCCGCCAATCGAAGGCACATTATCGTGATTCAAGCCACACATTAGTTGACTTGCGGGCGACTTACTGATGAAAGACGTGCGGTGTTGTAAGCACCACTCTGGTGACATTTTCACCCTTGTAACGTTGTTGTCATAGACGTCATCTAAAGCAACACACATTTAGCACAGCACGTCAGCATTTGTGGCCATCATAGCAGTGCCCAAAACTTGGCACATCCAACTGCCATGAAATTGCCACATTTCTAGTCTTTCAAACGCGTCTGATTTCACATTGCGGTAATGTGCTACATATCAGTTACTGATTTACTTATACCCCAGTCACACCGAGGCTGCGACCGTACTGCGACCACTTTTTGGACAAAATAGCGGCAGATCGCAGTAAGGTCGTGGTAGGTCGCACAAGTCGCCGTACGGTCGCTGAGGAATTTTGAACAGTTCAAAATTCCTTGCGGGGACTTTTCGATCGCGCTGCTACTGCACTGGGTCTGCGGTCGCACGAGTGTACTGCGACTGCACTGCGACTATGTGGTCCATACTGCGACCACAAAACGAGCGCACTGCGACACTAAGCGACCGTACTGCGAACGCGGTCGCAGTCGGTTATTAAGTGGCTGTACAGTCACAGTAAAGGTAAAGGTGAAGGTCGTCAATTTGCATAGCACATCCCCGCGAACACGCCCCTAATGCGCTTTCGTCACTAACCAGAGCCGCCGACCGCATAGCCACCGCGTGCAGCCTGCAGACACAGGCTGGCGCAGCGGCCGGCTAGGCAGCCCCAGTCAGCTGTCACCACCCAGTCACCACCTTCCGTAACCCAAACAATGGGTTACTACTCATTTAACCGACCCCGGAGGGATGGCAGGCTGAGTTGGCCTTGTTGGTTGACTGATAGCTGGTCAAACTGGTCAAACGGCCATCCATCAGTCTAGCGCAGGATAGGGAAAGTTCGCCGGCTAGGACCGACGTTATAACCACCATGCTATGCCACCAACTACTCCCTGTAGAGTATACTCGCTGTACATAACACTGCAATCCGTTGCAATATATGTTCTGGTGTGACCGCAAGATGGCGATTGAGCGGCGATCACGCTGCGACTTGCTGCGACCGTCGGCGATTTGAAGTCGCCGTAATTCGCAGCTCGGCGTGACTGTGGTATTACTTACGTTCAAACATTATAATTTGCAAGTTTCTTTCTAGTTTTAATTTTCATTAATTAACACAGCTGCTGCACGAATCCAGTAATGGCATGTTTACACGATCCAGCAAACGTCCAGCAAACTTCCAGCAAATGTATTCCAAATATACGTGCTAATGCTGGAAGTTTGCTGGACGTTTGCTGCCATATGTTATAATGGAGCTGGGCGTTTGCTGGATCATGAAAACACCCTATAACAACCTTGGGCAAGTTGTTCATCCTTATACGCCTGTGTAGGTGCAAGTGGTCTAGTGGTTAGTGACGACTCTTAACTTTCAGGTTGCTATTCGATTCTCACTGCCGGTCATTTGCAAGCAACCCTGAGCAAGTTGCTAACCTACTGTGTGCTCAGGCCAACTTAGCCTCCTACCCTCCGTGAGATGGGAAATGAGTAGTAGCTTACGGGCTATGGGGTGAAGGCCAAGTGTGGCTGATTGGGGTGGGGGTATGTCTGCTTGCTGCAAATTACGGGTCCAGTTGTTTTTGCTGATTCGGACAATAGATGGCCGCATAGTGCACTGCGGTATCATTAGCTCATGCCAATCAGCTGCCACTTCCGAAATTGTAAAGCACTTCTGGTCTTGAGTCTGTTTCATGTAAAAAGCGCTACAGCAAGTGCTGAACTTTACGTTTTTTACGTTTATTAAAATGTGCGTAAATACCACAATGATCACAGGCTGAACGGTAGTTCAAGCTATGTGTTAATGGCGACTTCTCTTTCCTATAACGTAATGCAGAAAAGAGTAACTCACCCACCAATCAGAATCATTGGTCGGTTCTTCATCTGCACTATGTTCTCCATATCTGCAATGAACACAAGCAAGCAAGTAGAATAAATAGTCAAGTAAGTAAAACGTCTATTATTATAGTGCATCAGTGCCAGAACAACCCCTAATGACAAATATCATTGAGGCAATGACACAGGACAAAATAATGGGGGGGGGGAATGTCGTCACTGATGATAGATCAGCAGTGACTGTCCAGCTGTAGCCGACTGTTCTCTCCGAAAGTAGTGTAACACAACATCGTATTTTGAATTTTTAATTAAAAAGTACACCATGTCTCAAAAAACAGCCAAAATTGTTTCTGGTATAACTCTGTCAAATTTCCACCAACTTTGATAATTTTTGGCAAAAGATAGCCAAGATGATAGTATTATGTACGGTGCACTCATTTACCACATCAGATAATTTACGTCAACGCACTACCATGTGAAACACAGATGCTCCAAATTGTTACATTACACGGTGATTATTTGTATCAGATAGCTCACCTTTGCATCATCAATTCGACAGAAGGTGCGACGTGGTTTAATAATTTTGATGTATTAAATATTTTATGCTGAAAACAGCAGACAATAAAATAGCTGGCTGATGAGCTTAAAACATATTTAATCGATGAGTGAATGCATTTGATCAGTTGATCATTGATTCTGCTATCAGCCGTTGGCGTTGCATCTAAACCACTGCATCTTTGTATGCGTAGCACACTTTGGCATCAATTCAGCATTATGCAACAATTTGGAGCATCTATGTTTCACACGGTAGTGCACTGACATAAATTAGGTGAGATGGAAAATGAGTGCAGCTTGCATAATTTCGTTGTCTTAGCCATCAACAGTCCAAAAATTATTAAAATTAATAAAAATTTGACAAAGTTATGACAAAAACAATTCTGGCCTTTTTTTTCTGAGACACGGTGTAAGTAGCTATTCAGAAATTACGAAGCTGAGAAACTCTGTGAAGGAATCTCCAGCACAAACGTGTACAAAAGTATTTTAAACGACAAATACAAATTGTGCAACTAAACAGAAAACAAAAAGGCCAAAAATGGCTTGAACAACAACAGATATTGCAGGTGCAGTCAGTTAAATAGTAGCATGTAGCGGTGAGAAAGTATGCAACATCGAAAATCAGGACTTAGTAAACAAAGTGCGTTTTAACAATAATCCGTTCATTGTTACCAGCATGCCGAAGTTTCTTGCGGCCAACAGCTGCACCGATTATCCGCAGCAGTTCGGCGTCGGTATTTCCAAAACGCAGCGCATCACGCAGAGACACTTCCACACTTCCAAACAAACACACCTAGAAACACATGACAGACATACATGCAGACAAACTACTTGCATTACTTATGCGGCTTTTCCGAACTTAGTGTAGGTTAAGCCAAGTCCCCCAATAACTGAACATTATGGAAATAGCTGGAACATTTCCATGCAAACTGCTGCTGTAATTCCCAGATGGCTCAAATAATAAATAAACCCATGATTACATTGGCAAATGCAACACAGAAGTAGCTTTTGAGCAGTCTTCAGTTGCTATTCTGGCATGTAAAAAAATCCTGCGACAGCAAATCAAATAAATAAACCCATAAAACAAAAGCTAACAGTAGCAAATTCTCTTATGTCCACCAGTGTGTTTTTCAAATACAGCAAATGCTAATTTTCATGCACCAACGCAAGCAGTTGCTGCCTAGGTTAACTCAGCCTTCCATCCCTCTGGGGGAGGTAAATCGAGTACCAGCCTATCTGGCTGGGGTTAAGGCCAGGCACGTTCACCTGCGTCGGGTGGCAGGTAACACTGTGTGATCCCATATGGCAGGTGACGCTCCGTAGCTCTGAGATGGGCTTCCCCTTTAACCTTTAACTAACAGAAAATTGCACAAAAACACTATGTTGGGCTGTAAATTTCCTGTGGCTCATCGACTTAACTGTTAATTTTCCGAGCACTTTAAAGCCGCAAAAAATCTGATATACTACATCACGTGGTTGCCAGTTTTCATAGCGTTGATAGCCTTGTTACTGTTTATTGCATAAATTTGTATAATAGTTTTATGTGTCAATCTAAAATTATTTTTCTTAATATTTGTGCCCCTATCTCTCACCAAATGCTGACGATGCCTCATAGAGCTGTGAGATTTAAGTCATTTTTGCCAGCGTTATTGTGCATAGTACAGATTAACGAACACTGGCATTCAATTACTGTAACTGAATGACGATTCTAAATTAGATTAATAAAAACTGTAATTACAGTTCAAACTCTAATAAAATTGCTCTATGGTAAAAATCAACATTTCTAAAGCATTCCTTGGCCTTGAAGTTCAAGTGCTTGTTAAGAACGATGCAAAAACATGCAGACGCCATTCAAATGAAATGCTGATATAACATCGGTACAGTGTACATACCTTCAGATTGCCATCCGCAGTGACTCGAAGTCTGTTGCATCCGGCGCAGAAATTATCACTCATCGATGTGATGAAGCCAATCTGGCCAGCAGATCCAGGAACCTTCCAAGCCTTGCACAAATAAACATAAACCATGCAATAATGTGATGTGTTCGCACTTTGCAGATTCGCATCAATTCCAGAAGTTCCTCCAGCTATACAACAATATTCACGTTAAAGTATTAATGTCTACAGTCTACAGTTTCGAGCACGTTCTCAAACTCAACTTTTGGTTAATGACATTGCATCATACAACCAATAACTGAAAAGAGGAAAGTATTTGCCCATTAACCTCAGGGGTCAAGTGGCCATGCGTCAGTATCCCATGTTATAAAATTTTTCAATAATGGAGACGTTTTGTGTAATCTCATATACAGACATTTCTAAAACAATGAAATATTTTAAAATAATGTAAACAAGAACAGCCCACTTAACGCAAAGGGAAACGCGTGACAGCGGTGCATGTTTGAAGGCCCGGGGCAAACGAAATCTAAGCTCACTGATCCCAACAATGATGTTTCATTTACACTCACCAGAGGGAGTGACCGGTCTCATGCAGCTGCATTGGCTAAGTATCTATAGTGTTTCATTCACACTTGCCAGAAAGTGGGACCACCTCGCGCAGCTGTATTGGCTAAAAATCGCAAATTTTTCCTACCCAGTCTCGTTTAGCGCCCTCGCTCGGGGTGATTCCTTTCAAATTTACGAAAAAGCTTAATGGATCCTATAACTAGAGTTTTTCCAGGCAGCCAATAGTGAAGATTTGGTGATTCTAGCTTGCATCATTTTTGACTGATCCACCCGAGTAACAGACAGACAGACAGATAGACGGACGGACAGAATTGCGATGGCTAAGATGCGCTATAGCAGTACCTGCTGTGGCATGTGAAAAAAATATGCATAACAAAAAATCTGTGTATTTCGAAATTAAATTACTTGCAAGATATACCATAATGAATGTGGGGAAAACAAAATACACACTTTGGATGTATCACTAGCAGTGTTGGGTAGACGTATAATATCCGGGTACCAGCTGCGCATATGACTTATCATCTCAGCATATGGAACCATCTTTTGCTGGTGCCATTTGTTTCCATCAAATGGCATATACTCAATAAACCGAACATCGACTCCCTGGCAAACACAACATAACATAAAAATGACACATTTAACTGCAGAAAATAGAGGCATAGTAATTATTTCTACTTCTCGTTCTACTAGAACACCAACTGCATTCAAGGGTTATTCACAATTTTAATACATCATTATTTAATTAACTAATTACCTACTCACTTAACACAATTATCTTTTAAGACTAGATTCTTTAACTAACAGCCTAACAGCAACCAACCACCGGGCCACCATGTCATACAGCTGCATGTTTAATTTTATGCGTGAAAGCAGCTACTGCTTTCAGCGCGTCTTAGCCATCGCAATTCTGTCTGTCTGTCACACGAGTGGATCAGTCAAAAACGGTGCAAGCTAGGATTACCAAATCTTCACTGGCGGCTGCGCAGAAGACTCTAGTTTCAGGAACTGTAAAGTTTTTCCATAAGTTCGAAGGGGGTCACCCCAAACGCGGTGCTGAATGAAAGAGGGATGGGGGGAAAAATTTGCAATTTTTGGCAATAAGTCGCTGTATCTCAGTAACGGTGCGAGATAGGGCCTAGGTTACTATTAATCACTAATAGGAAGTCGTACACTGGCTCTCAATTGGCGCCAAATTCAATGACCTTGAATGACCTTGAACGCCGAAATAGGGGGTTTTATGAATTTTTTGGCGATTTCGGGCTGTAACACAAGTCTATATCATTCACAAGGTAGCGCCACGCTACTATCGTTATGCGATCCAGATAGAGAATTTGGTATTTGTATATTAACTTAGCGTGAACACCCTAATTTTCAGCTACACTACTGAACCGGAACTGCTATAGGCTTTCGCGAATCTCGTGAGCATTAGCTCAAATTTCTTGTTTACTACTATGAAAAACTGTACTGTTTTGCAACAAACAAAAAACAAGAAAAGCCCTCCTAATGCAAACGAGAATGCGTAACAGTCACGGTGCATGTTTGAAAGCCCAATAAAACAAAGTCCAAGTCAGTCGCCAGAGGCCGCCAGACAAGCAGCCGCTATAGTGTTTATAGTGTTTTACTTGTACTCACCAGAGGGCGTGACATGTCTCGCTCAGCCAACGCAGTATCAGCTGGATATAGCAAATTTTCCCTACTCCCCTCTCATTTAGTGCCCTCGTTCGGGGTGACCCCCTTCGAACTTATGGAAAAGCTTTACAGTTCCTGAAACTAGAGTCTTCCAGGCAGCCGATGGTAAAGATTTGGTGATCCTAGCTTGCACCATTTTTGACTGATCCAACCACGTGACAGACAAACGGACAAACAGAATTGCGATGGCTAAGACGTGTTACAGCAGTAGTTGCTGCATAAAAACCAAATAACGCTAAGTATACCTTAGTTTAGGGAATGACATAAATTTGCAATTTTGACATATAAATTCAAATGCATAATTAGCACAAAATCAGAAATACAAAATCTGTCACCTTGTGCATAGTTAAAGCGACAAACTCATTAAGCTCATCATCATTTACGCCACGCATGACTACACAGTTGATCTAGAAAAAACCACAAAATGACATAAAACATAAGCAAAATGTCAAAACAGTTAATGACGCAAAACAAATACAAGTAGTTTATTTTTGCTGATAAAAAACTTTCTAGTATTACTGCAACAGGCCAGGCGCCATCCCCATTACCAACCAACAGTGACAGAGCCACAAAGCAAAAACAGTAATAATTCAATAATTATTTTAACATCATATGATGATGAACTAAAACTGACTTATTTTTCAAAGTCACTCCAGTTCAAGCCAGTCTATAAAAATAAACTAAGTTGTAATTGCTGCGACAGAACTTTTACAGACAAGTTATGCTAGAGTTTTTGGCTCACCATGACAGTATGGTGGTAGCATGCTGTCTCTACACGGTGTTTCATAATAAAAGGCACCCTTTTTCTTTCTTCTATAATTCAGTCAAACGGTGATCAATTTACATGAAATTTTTACCGGATGTAGCAGAAGAAATAATAATTCAAAATATCTCAACAAAATGTGACTGTTGGTTGAATATTCTTTGCTAGTCGTGATGTAATGCTGATGTCATAATCCACTGTGAGTACAAGCTTGCCTGTTGAAACTGGTGCTATCAGTTGTTACCCTGCTTCGATGGTAAACTTTATTTGGGTACACTAATAAAAAAATGTTTATCATATCATCACCAAGCAACATTGAGGCATAAAATCAGGTGTATCGCGATCCAAAAACTCAACCATCTCGCAAGTGGTGTGTGCTGGTGCACTGTCTTGCTGGAAGACAAGACGTCTTGATGTCTGCACACCTTATTAGCAGTAGTTGTAGCTGTATGTGTAGTAGCAGTCGTAATGTTTAAATTACTTCACTTGGTGGAGATATGCACTCTTACGAGCACCTTCTAGTTATTCTCTGAAGTTACTCTACATAAAGCTGGTCTGCAGAAGTAAACTGCAAACGATACTTCCATGGGCCAAATGTGCTAAATGTCAACCAACCGAGGTTGACAAAGAAGTGTGGTAAACAAACATGCAACGACAAGTTAAGTTGACTAAAATTATCAATATTTTTATGCTCTGTGAGTGGTTAAGCAGTGCAGAAATTATTAACATCACTCAAGAGCTGACAGAGGCAATATCAAAAGCAAACTTTCTGTCGAAATTGTTTGTGGATACTTGATCAAGAGTCAATGTTCAACACTATGTGTCACTTCAAGTGATGGCTTACCTTGAGTGGCCAATAACCAATCTCAAGTGCAGCATCGATAGCCTGCATGACTTTGTTCCATCCGGACCGACGAGTGATAACCTCAAACTTTGACGCAACTAGAGTATCAAGGCTGATGTTCAGCATGTCTAGACCTGCATCTTTTAAAGCCACAAGATTCTTCGTTAGAGTTATTCCATTTGTTGTCATAGCAATTGTCTCCAGTCCGACATTCTTCAGTGCATTCAAACGACCTAAACATAAACACGGATAACAGCAATACATTGTTACATTAACTTTTATTTCTCTCTATAAAGTAACGTAATATATAAACCAAATACTACTTTTTTATCTCTGTTTAGTTTGCAAATTTTTTGAGGCAGAGTCCTCAAAAACTGTTTTAAAAAAACGAAGTATAATTTTCATTGGCCAGATGCTTTCTCTGTTGCCAAAGTTAAATGTACAGCAACGACAAAATGTCATATAAAAGTAAACACTAACATAAACTGCTAATACTAGGAAAAGATCAGTTGCAGTTAAGTTTGAGACTAATACAGTGGCTTCTATCCCCCAAATCTGGAGTCGATATTGGGAGCAACTTACCCACAGTTTTTGGCTCAGGTTCCCCCAATTTCTGACTCAAGTGTTCCCCTCTATTTTGGGCTTCTTCCCCCTCTAGGGAAAAAATTTCGTTAAGGGTGTAGATTGAAAAAAGGGTAAAGTAAAAAAACAGGGAAAGATTTTGTTAGGGAGAAAATTAGACAAGTGGGGAAATGTAAAGAAACAAAGGGGAAGTTTTGTTAAGGGTGTAGATTAAAAAATAGGAAGGAAATAAAAAATAGAGAAGGAAGTTTTGTTAAGGGTCTAGTTTGCCCAGTGAAAAATAAGGGAAGGTAAAAAAAGAAGGAGGGGGTTGCTAATGGTGTAGTTTGCCCAGTGAAAATAGGGGGTGGGGAGTTTTGATCTGCAACTTTATCTAAACTCCCCCTATTTTTCACTGGGTGAAAGCTGCGCCCACCAGGTATAGGGATAGAAGCCACTGAACTAATACAATGACACAAGAACTCTATCAATAAGAACAAAGACAAAAAATGAAAATAAGCAATTACCGCATACTGATGATTTATGCAAATTTCAGACATATGACTTACACTGTGTATGCTATAAAGTAACATTTGACAGTATTCTGCTGTTTGCACAAAACTGAACAATTCTGCAGCAATCATTCAAGTGGAAATTCTGCAGGGAGAAAAATAATAATACTGGTAATACATTGTAACACAACAGTCACTGAAGAAGAACTGACAAAAAACCCAGCTGTCCCTAGAATAGCCACCTGTACTGGTTGTCAATGACCTTCAAAATCATCCAAGGTCGATGACTTTCATTTGATCTGAAAGCGTGTATGCCACTTCCTATAAGAGAATCATAGTTGCCTAGACCCTATATCGCACCATTTAGCCACAATAGCACGTACTGACTGTTAAGGTCATCCAAGGTCAATGATTTCCATCTCACGAGACAGGGCATATGCCACTTCTTATTAGTGATTAAAAGTAACCTTGACCATATCTCTCACCATTTCCGAGACGTGGCTAGTTTTCCGTTGAAAAACACATTTTTCCTACCCCTGGTACATTCAACCCCACATCTGAAAATGCTCCCTTTGCACTATATTGCTGAAATTTTGCACGCCTAAGTTTCACACACATGGCTAATTATTCATGTAAAAAGTTTTCCCCTATGACCTAAAGCTTCGCAACAATACATCTGTTACAGACAGACGGACGGACAGATGACAACTCATACCAATAGCTCGACCATTACTTAAGTATGGTCAAACAATAAAACTAATCACAGTTACAGAATAAATAAGCAGATAATAAGCAGTTAAGCAGTAGCAAAAGCAACTCACGGACAACATCTATAACATCTGGTCGCACTAACGGTTCACCTCCTGTCAGTCGTATCTTGCGTGTGCCCTCTTGTACAAATAAAGAAGCAAGTTTTATGAGCTCATCAGTTGTCAGTAAATGTGGTTTATCAGTCAGCTTAACTCCTTCTTCTGGCATGCAATAGTGACCTAGACATTGCAACCAGTTCTTTCACTTACAAATCACAAAAAATAAATCTCAAAATTGAAATAAACAGAAAAGCATCCAAAAGTTAAAAAATGCACTTAAACTGCTGTAGATGAAAAAAATCATAAAATAAATACATTACATCGTAGATTGCATTTTTCAGTTAACGACATCCGGAGATAATCGTGGTATCGTCCGAATGAGTCCGTCAAAAACTCGGAAAATGGCTTGAGTTGCCTCCCAGCAAATAACAAATTTCTTGCTCTCAAAGTAGCCATCTGCAACACAGCACGAATGCAAATATAAAAAACATGCACTTAACTCTGCAATTAATAAGTACACAATAAAATAATCAATTCATCAAAAAATCTGAAGTAAAGGTTGCGCATAACTGCTACATTGCAGATGCGTAAATACAGTTAATGGTACAACGTAGAATAAATGCAACAGCAGTTTCAACATGCCATTATACAACAGAAGCTAATAGCTAATACCGGTAGAGATGCATCGGTGGACTGCTCTGAAACAGCTTCAAATGGCTCAACAACAGAAGAGCAGTGTCGCTGACATAATCTTCCAAGTTGGACTCGCAATATCAAACAACCGTTTCTTGTCGACAGCATTCTTATGCTGATCAAACTACTAGTTAAACTAGCTCTACACTTCGACGGCAGTTTATGTTTACGTTTACTTTGACCCCTCTTGACCCCAGTTGCTCTTGACCTCTCGCTCGCATGGCTTACAAGTAAGTAACACACAGTGAAACCAGAGGTTAGAAACATGGAAGAAAATATACTGGTAGTCTGGTACCAGAGATGTGCGGACGCAGACGCATCCACAAACGGAACGCGCGTCCGCGAGCATTCTGCGCAGTGCGCACGCGGTCGCAGACGCCGACGCAAATTTTGATGACTGCGCACGGGGGCGCTCCCTGACAAAAACCAATTTCTTTCCTGAAAGGTACAATAGTCCTAATACACATTTTAAGAGTGAATTGCGCCGCAATGGCTGGAGATAGACCTGGACATTTTCCGCATGACATTTTTTAGCATAGAACGTACATTTTTAAGAATCTACAAGTAGTTATTTTACCGCTGTTGGCTCGTGTTGCTTGAAAACGGTTGCAGATCGGCAGAGACATGCTGCTTATCATAACAAGCAATATGCTGCCTATCATAACAAGCACTGGTGACAGGCTTTTTATTGCTGTCAAGCTTTTTATTGGTGCAAACATCGATGACCTTAAGTGACCTTGAATTTTTAAAATAGGGGTTTTAGTGTTTTTTGCAATTTGTGGCTGCGGCGTAGATTTCAAGAGTGAATTGCGTCAAAATGGATAGAGTTAAATCAAGACAATCCTGCGAATAGGAACTGCTAAGGCTGTCGCGCTTTGCTCAAATTACTTGTACATCATCGCTTATACAACACTAAATAAATTGTTTGCAGTTTTTATATATATATTATTAGTTATTGCCGGCATCGCAGCACTACAAAACTGCATGTACTCGGAACTCGTCTCTATAGCTGACACAGTAGTCCGTAGGTCTGTCATCGCCACTATTAAGCCTATATACACCATGCACCGTGGCCACACATGCCGCATTCGGCTTCATGCTGCTTGCAGTAGCCTATTGCAGTAGCTCATTATGTCTCTTGTAAAAACCATGGTCAGTGTGTCGTGCGCCGCGGTATAGGCCTATGCATCGTTAAACCATACACTGGTAAGCTTACTGGTGACACACAGAGAAAGCGGCAGACGATGCAATAAGCTGCAGTCTGTACCATCCTGCGGTGTGACGCTAGGATTTCCCACCACCACGCAGCAGCAGCAGCAGCAGCACTGACTCGATCCATCGAGCCAGTGCTGCTGTTGCTGCTGCTGCTGTGTCAGTTTTTTTAATCGACCCAATACATTGCCGTGTTCGTGGACACACACAGACAGACAGACAGACAGACAGACAGACATACGCTTTCTGCTAAGATTTGCTCAGTTTTAAAGAGCAGTATCAGCGACAGCTCAATATTTGCAATTTTTGGCTGCAGCGCACACTCCAAGAATGAACTGCAACGAAATGGCTGCAGATAGACTGACAGTTTGTGAACAGAAACTGCTATACATTGTAGGCTTTCGTGCGTCTCGTAAGCATTAGCTCAAATTTCTTGTTACAGTTTACTATACTTGTTTTTTGGATGTCTGTGCGGACGTAGTGCGCAGAGAAAAAAGTAGTACTATGACGAAAACGAACAGCGCGAAACCAAATTAGACCTAGATTTTGACAACCTCGGCGATAACTCGATTGTGAAACGGAGACGTTAATTTTCATTGCCGATCGAAGGATATGAAGACGAATATGAAGAAAAGGAAAATTTCCGATGGTCCGTCGTGCTCATGACTGGTTGAGCGTTATACCGACTTAATAGCGAAGTGGTCATTACATAAGCTATTTTGACACGCAACCTATAGGACTACTATATCCTTGAAATGTTCCCATCAGATCCGCAGTCTCGATTCTCGATCACACCTAATCGAAATGTCACATTTACTTGCTCTCGACTGTAACATCCGTAGGACGAAATTATTTACTAAAGATTTCATTTTCACTTTCGTGTTTTGTTATTCTATTTTTGTCACGTATGGCAGCCTAATTGAGGCTGAGCTGGTTAGCTTTTATAAATGCGTTATTTTCTTTATATCGTGCTGATAGGCCTAAGGCATAAACGTGATCATATACAATGTTTATTCCACAACGTCGTAATACAAACATCATGTTATTAGCGAGATAAGAAATAAAGTTATTAAATTGAAACGGCGCGCCGCGCGCCATACATAATCTCCTTAGCTAAAAAAACTCTGAACTACCGACAGCTAACGATGCAGACTTTATTAAGGGGCTGCAGCACACGAGCGAAAAACTGGAGACTAAACAAAGAGAAATCGGTGAAAGGGAAGGTAGGGCGAGAGTTGTAAGAAAACTTTTGAGGGCTGCAACGTCACTAAACAGAACACGAAAATATGCAGAACGTCAGTTACAAAAAAATAACTACAACTATCGTGGTCCATAACCTTCATAGAACACGTACAG
>Ga0209367_1006043_pt1 | contig 16774 bp, 12 predicted proteins | sample WorMetLIZISLAND2_FD_187412 | JGI IMG/M metagenome (GOLD analysis project Ga0209367, IMG submission 187412) | Marine gutless worms symbiont microbial communities from Max Planck institute for Marine Microbiology, Germany - Olavius geniculatus... ... | reverse complement strand
AATTGTTTGAAACGGGAATTGCAACCGGAAACACACAGTTAATCTAGTTATTAGGATAGTAAGCGTTATATGGCTTTTGCCTGTGCTTACTTAGGCCACCAGTAGTTCTGGTGGCTTCGGTGAATTGTAACGAAAGTTTCGTAATTCGCAGACACCAACTACTCAGTATCGTATAGCTGATAACTTTAGCGCAAAAGCTGCTCTATTAGCGATTGGAAGATTGTCATTTTATAAAATTAACATGGAAAATTAGTTACAAAATAGTCCACATGTAACTAACAACGCCAAACACAAACAGGAAAAGGAAGTAGAAATAAAAATCGAAAATAATCACTGGCAAAAATTAGAGCGGTGCGATATTCGATATGTGGTACTCGGTTACTACGAAACTTAATTGAATCGTCTTTCTAACCCAGTGTATTTATTAATTGGAAAATCCGTAACCCTTGTTCATAACCTTGGCTCAAAATCGTGAAATCATTTTTGATGACTCTTTGCTGGATCTTGTTTATTCCTTGATATAATGAGGTGCCCATTCATTCTACAGTACCGTACAAAATGGTGATGCGCAACGCGTGGACTAGTAATTATGGGATGACACACGACAGATTTTTGTCGGGCGATTATGTCGGCAGATAAAATCGGCACATCAAAGTTGTTGAAATTGGCAAACGTAATTTATACAGAGAATCGTTTGCGTCCAAAAAAGGCGCCCCCTTAAATTGGCGGCCCGGTTTGGATGCAGTGTTAGAACGTGCCTATAAGACCGGCCCTGACTCAGTTTCACAAACCCTCCGGACTGGAGCGCCAGAGATCAATCCGGTAGACCCATCTAGATCAGGATCCAGTCTATCACCACCGAGTCCAACTCAAAGACAACCACGATCCATTCATGCACCTACCACCAGATACAGAGAATGACCTCACTGACAAGTCTTGGGTCAACAGAAGCAATTCTGTCCAACAAGCAATTGTCCACAGATTGTTTGTTTTAAGTCTCAATCTTGCCTGGCAAAGATATTCACATATCCCAGTTTAAGGAGAACATCTGTTGAAATGACAGACAACTCTGATTTTACGCCTGAAATATTTACCACATAAACCACAGCAAAACTGTTTAAAATCTGAGTGTTTCAGCTGATGTTGTCGCAATTCATATCCAGCGAAAAAACTCATTGGACATTCACTGCAAAGGTACAGCTTCACACCTTTATGACAAAGTAAATGTTTCTTAAGGTCACCACTCTGGCTGAATTTCTTCTGACAAATGTCACATGTGAACCAAGTGCCAGTGGCGTATTTAGGATTTGGCAAAGGGGGGGCATGGCGAGCGCGTGGAGCGCGAGCCTATGACGGGGGTCTGGGGGCGAAGCCCCCAGCGGGGTCCAGGGGCAGAGCTCCTGAAACACTTTTTGCTTCTGAATGTTCAATGAAAACCGCAAGTTCGCCCATTTTTCTAAAATTTGGAAACACAAAAGACCATCAAACATTGTCGAATTTTGCAATTCTTGCTGGAAAATGTCAAAAAACGCACCTTTTCATATAAAGTCGCCTTAAAAAATTTTCATGGTCGGGCCAAAGGGGGGGCATTGCATCGTGGCCCTCTCCCTAAATACGCCACTGCCAAGTGCCTTCATTGTCTGACTTCAGCAGATGTGTCTTGAGTTGACCAAGCTGTGTAAAGCAGTCCGAACAGTGTCTACATGAGTACGGCTTTACACCAGTGTGAGTATAAACATGACGCTTCAGTACATCATTATGTTTAAACCGCTTCCCACAGTAATGACATTCATAGGGTCTTCTGTTGCTGTGCACTTGACGTTTATGTGACTGGCTAATCATAGAATGCGATACTATTACTATATTGCAGTTTAACACAGAAAAACTATATCCATGCAGGCTGCAATTATCTTGTGAGCCTCATTTTATATTCAGCTACAATAAGTGCTGTAAACCGTCATAAAACTTAACATTTAGAAAGATAGAAAAGTTTCACCCCTGTTTTAACGTTTTATTTGTGATTTTGTGCTAATAACCAGTAACGAAATTTCGACAACATGTTATGCGGTTTATACGTCGTTTTATTGCATGCGTACATGTACTTTACCTACTCTTGGGGCTGAGCAGAATTTTTATGCATTTTTATGTCCAGAGCATCTCATTTTTACGCGCGAAAGCAGTATGCTTCGCGCGTCTTTGCCATTGTCTGGGCTTCCGTCCGTCCGTCCGTCCGTCCGTCACACTCGTGAGCTGTATCTCAAACTGGGAACTCAAAATTAAATTTTTTCGCCCCTAAATTACCCTCAATAAGGTGTTCTCAGCTCCAAGTTTTGCATTTTTCGACAAAAAATTCCACAAAGCTAAAAATACAGATGGGTAAATTGCCTTTCCCCTAACTTCTCCAAGCATGATGTCACTGAACAAAATGTTTTACATTCTTCTTCTTCTTCTTATGGCGTATTCTTCCAGAGCGTAGCCGTGTCCACGATGTGGCGCCAGTCCGCCCGCCCAGAAGCTTTTCTCCACGCAGAAGAAAGACCAATGTTCAGCGACTGTAAAATCACTGAACGAAAACATCCTATTAGTAACTACAACATGACAAATTTGCATTCATGCCAAATCAGGTGAACTCAACCTGGCCAACCCTCCGTGGGTAAATGCAATGAGTACCAGGGTTAGCTGGCACATAAACAGACACACCATGCGATGCCCCTATCGGTCCCCCTATCCGTGGTCCGACAGCGTAACTTCATAAATTATGAAGTTGCGTTTCAACCTAAGAGTCTGTTCAAAGACAGTGTAAATAAACTGGTGTCTGGCTGAGGGCTAACGAAACGAAGATGAGCGCCACACCATGGGCCTGAAGACTCGAGAAGGACTTGGGATAACAAGTGGTCTCTGACTAGTGTACCTAAACTGCAAACAAAAGCCAATTCCGTTCGTAATGACTTAACAGTGGGGTCTCCACCCACAAAAAACACAGATAAAGCAGTGGAAGGAAAGGTGGGAGACAGGAAGAAAGAAGAAAATGGAAAATAGAGAGAAAAAAGGCAGAATTAACTCACCCCTTCCAGCGGCATCCTGGGAAGTGAAGGGGCATTACCCTACCCCTCCCCCCCAAATTTTAACCTGCCGTAAAATTTTCTTCTTGTGCAAAAAAATTCTACCAAAGGTACAAAACTTTGAACCAAAAATCCCCCATGTCATGAAAATTTACAAAAAGAAAATTAAACTTTTAGGTACCCATAATCTCATCTGTCAAAAATATGCAGATGCTGGTCAAAATTCTTCCGAAATTCGCAATCAGACGGTCAGAAATTCGTGACTTCCTTCTTGTCCGCTATTTGCTTAAATCTTGGCGCCGCTGGACAAAATCTTGGATACGTCACTACAGCCTAATACAGCAAATTTTCTCAGACCTGTAAATTTTCCTACAGACTACGACTGACAGAGTTCAGAGATCTTGGAATGAGGACAGAAAAAAGTGCCAGACATGAATACACAAACAGCACTTGGTGTAATCTAGGGAAACGTGGGGGATGCCATTCCCCAAATATATTAAGCCTTTCCCTTGGACATCAAAAAATGAAAAAATAACACACAACTTGGTGTCACCAGATGCAGTTTTTCGGGGTGCAAAATGCTCTAAAATATGCACCCGGATTCTACTGGGGGAGCTTATGGCACTTTCCAGACTCATTAGCTAGATGAAAAAAGGGAGGAAAAGGAAAAAAGGGAAGGCATTCCCCAAGCAAAAATTCGCTGCTACACCACTGCAGACAAATGGATAGACAGACAGACAGACAGAGGCAGCAGAACAGTAATGGTGCCATCAGTTCTTGAAAGATTTTGACTTTGGTGCAAACGTCTCAGCAACAAGCAGCGGAAATATAATGGACGCTTCGCCATAAACCTGCACACAGCATAAGACACAGCTGTAATGCAATAGATCAAAATATTTATTCACCAAAATATTTTGGCAGCAAATGCGCAAAGTCAGACAGTAAAACAGACAGATAGAAAAATGGTGTCTTTAGTAAAGTCTTTCAGCTAATAACTTCACAATAATACTGACGCTGACAAATCAAAATCTGTGCAATAAATTCTTCAGACTTTGAAACACATCATCGGCTGTTATCAGATTATCCAGTATCATAATAGTAAGTAAGTAAGTACGACGAATTTGGTCCCACTTTTCCATGCACATATGATGGCCGATCAAATTTATCACCAATCAACTTTGGGACTTGATTGGCGATCATCTCAATGACTGCTTTTCCATCGCCAATTAGCGACTAATCATCCATCAAATCTCCCATCAAGTTGATGGCTGAATATTGGCAGATCAAGTCAGATAATTGACAATTAAACGTGGCGATCTGCAGTTCGTTGCTTATTTGCACCAGAAACATCGCTTCACTTCGCCAGTCAGATCGGCAATTCACGCATTAAAATGAAGTTCCAGGCATGGCGATCAATCACTACTGATCAGTTTATACTGTGTATTAAATATAAAAAACTTAGCAGTTTACATTACTGTGTAAGGGCGACCAAGTCACACATCCAAAACAGCAGAAATCATTTTACTAGGACACAGAGTGATAGAACGACGAACTGGCTGCCCTTCAAACCATGTGACGTGACCCCATTTAACGTTTTCCATCTCGCATTATCCCGTAATATACTTTTATAAACATTATCATTTTTTTTGTAATAAAAACGAGTTTGCCACGTTTTTAAAATATTTTCCTTACGTTTACCACCTCGATGATAAAGCAGCTAACACTAGAATTTAGACACTAATAATATCATGTTTCTGCAGGAAAAATTTCTCTATCAAACCAACTCAGTATGATACAATCTTGTCATAACTACATCATTCTATGATGCAAACAGTTAGGCATAAACACAGTGAGTAAATTTTATCCACATTCTTAGGATAAGTCCATTTCTCTCAAAGAAGTGCATATGTCGACAAAAAATGCGAAAAAAGATTAAATGCTGTGGTGCAACATGCTATTGCCCCGAGTTTTGCTGTACATTTTGTTTTTCTTAAAAATGCTATAATTAATTCCAATTTGCATTTTGCATGCATTCAGATGTGGGCACAACTACACTGTGTCTCAAAAAAAGTACCCGTGACATTCTCGACCGTAACTTGAAAACCAATTATCAGATTGATGATTTTTAGTATAAATATTCTTGACACAACGCAGGGGATACTTTTTTGATACACAGTGCAGTAGGGCCTCATAGATAGCAAAATATGACAACTATGAAAGCAGACTAAATGAAGACGTCTCACTTTAACGGGTGAAGCGGTCTTTTTGATTTTCCCCCATGAGATGGCTTCATCTGGCCTAGCACCAGAGTCCGACCCATCGAACTCCTGAGCGGTGTTGACGTAGACACAGAAATCAGCGCCGTTCCTCTGTCAACAACAACAACTACAACAAATACTACTACAACTGCTGCTGCAACTACAACTACTGCTGATAGCACATCTAATATCAGAGTCCAATAATATGAACTACTGGAATTCAAAGACTTTCAAGATCCTCTCTTGTCCAATGCTACAACTTTCACAACCCCATATCATCAAACTCCTGAGAAAATGGCTTCTACGAGGGGCAGGCAAAAAGCTTTGAGCCCAAACATATTAGACTACAATTTTTTTTACAATCTATATATCAGTTAAATGTGACTTATCAGTTAAACTGACTCCTATGAGTCTGCTGCAGATATGGCATCATCGTAATTTATGATGTCACAGGGCATTAAACGGAAACGATTCGAAGCATAAACAAAAACGTCTCGAGTCATTCATCATCGTGAATAGCGACCGCCACAATGATCAGACTTTGAATTTCAAAACAGATAACAGTCACTGGGGGTTTGTTCATTACTTTTTGCAGAGTGGTCTTGGTGTATGAAGATATACTCATGAACAGCCAGCTGGGTAACAGTAGACGTAGGACTGGACTGCAGTGCCAAATTTAGGGAAAAGTGCATAGGGCTTGCTTGACCAGCCTTTGCCCATCAGAGGCCCCATGTAACAGGGTGGATATCTTGATTAGTCCTTAATCAACACAACTGATATAATTCACTGTTAAATTTTTAATATTTTTTCTGATACTGTCAAATATTGACATAACGACGTAATTAGCTGAAATGCTGTAACTTGCGGCTACCACAGATTAGGCTGTCGTATATTCACAAATGCAAATGAGAAATTCATAAATCTATTTGTCAAGGTTTTCACAATATCGGATGCCATGGAGCCCCAGTTTGGCAAATTCAGCTACAGACTGAAAAAGTTTCATGTAACAACCAGCCTGATTCAAACGCTGCTTGCGTTAGTGCACCGAATCACTTTGGCTTAATGCTCTATGACGTCATAAATTACAATGACATCACTTCCACAACTTGCTCACATGAATATGCAAGGAAGGTACCTTTACTGATATACAGACAATAAAAAGTTTTAGTGTAATATATTGAGGCTAAAAACTTTTTGACCGCTCGCCATATTTGCATGAAGTCGTTATTGACTAAAGTGCTCTTATAATCTGTCCCATTGCTACAGCATAGCACTCCTACAGCCGCAATTTTGATTCGATTTTGATGAAATTTTGCACAGTGATTTGGGGCCAGAAAAGTAAAATCAAGTTTGTTTGGGATAAAAATCTGATAACTCCTTCCCCTATTTTACCCCAACTTGTAAAAAATTTGTAATGCAAGCGGTATAACTCGGTCCCCGTAAAAGATAATCGCGTGCTGTTTGCACCTACCCTCTATTTTCGGGTCAAGGCTATCTGACAGTGTCATTTAAATTTCTCCCCTGCCGACCGCTGTTGCCATGGCAACGCATTTTGGGACAAAATTGACCATAACTCGGCCCCTGTGAAAGATAATTGCTAGTTGTTTTCACCTAACCCCCTATTTTTGGCCCCATGCTATCCGATGGTGTCATATGAATTTTCCCCTGACGACCCCTGTTGCCACGGCAACAAATTTTGGGACAAAAATTGACTACAACTCAGCCCTTGTGAAAAACCATTGCGCGCTGATTTTACCTACACCCCTATTTTTGTGCCCGGTCTATCCGATGGTATCATTTAAATTTCTCCCCTGCCGACTGCTGTTGCCATGGTAACAAATTCTGGGACAAAACTGACTACAACTCAGCCCCCATGAAAGATAATTGCTCCCTGTTTGCACTTACCCCCTATTTTTGGGCCCGGGCTATGCAACTGTGTCATGTAAATTTCTCCCCTGAAGACCCCTCTTGTCATGGCAACCAACCGTTTCAAAGACAAAATTGGCTGCAGGCTCACAACAGCGTCAAATGCTGAAACACAGCTGCTAGGCTATGTAGCGTGGCAATGGAACAGATACCTCGTTCCACAGAACGTATTTCTAGTTTGCAGCTAACACAAATTTAGGCTATCGCATATTTTCATATGCAAATAAAAAATTCACAAATGTATTTGTTAGGGCTTTCACAAAATTAAATGCCACATGGCTCTGCTTAGGTAAATCCAAATACAGATCAAAAAATTGTTATAAAACAGCGAGCCCACCACCCAGTATGATAACTCCACCACACCATAAATGCGTCTCTACACTACCTTGTGAAATATCAATGAAATATGCATACAAAACGATAATAACAAACAAACATTTTGGTAAAATTGAAAAAAAGCACTTCAGACCAACATTGCTGTGAACGGACTGTCTTTATGACACTAGATTGTGTGAGTCTAACACAGTCTAGTGCCATGCAAATCGTTTACTGCAATGTTCGTCTGAAATGATTTTTTACGCGCGAAAGCAGCTATTGCTTTCAGCGCGTCTTAGCCATCGCAATTCTGTCCATCTGTCACATGGGTGGATCAGACAAAAACGGTCTAAGCTAGAATCACCAAATCTTCACCATCGACTGCCTGTTTGATTTTTTCTACCGGTCTAAACGGCTCACTGATCATATTTATATGGACATATACTGTAAACTATCGAAATGCACTGGACAGACTCTGTGTTCGTATGAACATTATCTTGTTTATCTAAATGTTTGTTATTATCGTTAGTTTTTCTTACATTTATATTTCACCAGGTAGTGTAGAGATGCATTTACGCTGTAGTGAAATATATAATAATCACATTACTGCAAATTGTCTGCAAAGTGTCACAGTGGAAAAATTTTGAAAATTGGTCAATAATTGGTGAAAATGTGGACAAGAGTAAAGTGCCACGTTTTTTTATGGACCACGATGTAGAATTCAAAGACAATAACAAACACAACAACTATAACTACTACTACTAGTATCGTTTCAGTTTCTCTCACTTCATTTCCCATCAAAACATTTTCAGTTCTTTTCAGTTTATGTGCTAAATTATACTGCCAGTTTGCCGGTCCATTTTCCAGCACTTGCAAATTATTTACCAAATCATACCGTACACAACTACTACTGTCAGTGGATACCATGAGGTTAGCGTTGCAGATATGGTGTTTAATCAGTCCACCGCCCAATATGATAACTCCACTGTTCTTAGCATAGACTGCCTGGGAGTTGATTCGACGCAGATCTGTTACAGCAACACATCACTCTGTCCGTGGCATTAAATTTGACGCCACAACAACCGAAGCACCTAGCCACTCATAGGCTGTATTCACATGAGTAAAAGTTTTGGCTTACAGCTCGCAGAAGCTTCACTCATACAAGTAAAGTGTTTTCCATCACTTTACGAAAACATAACTCAACGCCTGTTGGCCATGCTGAATTAGATCGAATCATGGAAATGCTTAGTGAATAAAACAACAATATTCCACTACAACGTTACTATTTTTACTAAGCGCACACCTCTAAAGATAAACAGTTTTACAATGACGTCAGCTCTGGCACCAAATATGCACCATAGCTTTTATAAATTGTATCAGTGCTACTTATGAGTACGGTAGTTTACTTCGCACGGGTTGGATAAAAACACGACCTGCACAAAAACTCCTCGTACAAGTGAAATTTACAGGTAACCCGTAGAGACCTACTCATATGTATGTGAACATCGGCCATCAAAATACACGTACATGGGTACCCAGACAGTGCCGGACTCATACTCGTGTTTGTGTGAATGCAGCCTTAGCATGTCAATATGACGGCTAGGCCTCTGCAACCAACAGCTGGATACATGGCAGTCTGGTATGCACCACTGGTCTTTTTTAGCACATACTGGCACTTTACAAGTCAGATTATTATTATTATTATTACTATTACTATGCACATTAGTTGTTTACATACACTAAACAGAAACACGGTCTTCAGATAATAGTCTCTGTTATAAAGCATTTGTCTTGAATTCTGTCTCGGTCTTGCATTTTTGGAATTCCAGGTCGGGGTATTGAGGCCTACAGTCTTTCGTTGTCTGGTTTTCCAACCTTTAACCTCATTCATATCTTTGGTACAAGATTCCTTCATAGCAATACTCTGTATAGACCCAGCACGGTCTGCCACCTTGACAATGATGAAGCTTTGTGATCTCAAGACTGAAGGATTTTAAATCCGGAGGAAAGGAATCGACTAAGAGCAGACCATACACTGTGTTCAGAAAAAAACACCCACTCTCATTTTCTTTTATATCCCCGTAGAAAATGATCGATTTCCGCAAAATTTTCAGGAAATGTTTAGGAAGAAACAAGTATTCTGCCAGTAAAAAATTAAATATTCTTTGCTACCTGTGACGTCATGGTGACGTCATTTTTCCGTGTTTGTAAATTATGGATTTTACCGTTGAAGACATACTTTTGATACAATGTTTGCAACTCAGCAAGAGTTATGAGCAGCAAACTTGTGCAATTGAAGATTGATAGAATAAAATGTTTAAATAAAAAAAATTGACAAGACCTGCAGTATTAAGCCATACGACTGATAGCGAGCAAGAGGTCATGCACGCAATGACGCAGTGCGCATACGCCCGTCAACATCAACAAAGTTGAGGATCTCGCTCTCAGCCAAAAAGATGAACCACGAAAACAATTCACAATAAAAAATTGTGTGATGGATGAGCATATTTTTGGGTTCATTCAACACAATGATCGATTGATGCGTTTTTAACATTTTGCCAAATGTTTGTCTTTAACGGTAAATCCCATAATTTACAAATGCAAAAATATGACGTCACCGTGAGGTCACCGATAGCAAAGAATATGTAAATTTTCACCCATGAACTATTTGTTTCCTCCTAAACATTCCCAGAAAATATTATGGAAATTTGAACATTTTCCACAGAGATATAAAAGAAAACGTGAGTGGGTGTTTTTTTCTGAACACAGTGTATATGGTAAAAACAACCACATGTACATGTCAAAAACCCATAAATTTTTGGCTGTAATGCCCATTTTGGTTTCACAGCTGGCTACTGTGACCCACAGTAGCATTGTGGTCGGACACTGGGCCGAACTGGTACGGCCTCAGTGCCGGGCAGATCATGTAACAACATGTTCGCAATAAAAGTAATGTAAGGTAAGGCACGGGCTTCCATCCCTATCCCCACTGTAACAACGCCTGTGCTCAGTGAAAAATGCGGGAAAATTGTGTTAAGGGTGCATATTCAAATAAGATCTATACCCTTAACAAAACTTCCCTCCCTAAAAGGGGCAAAAGCCCCAAAAGGGGGGGACCTCAAACTCAAAAGTGGAGAAAATTTGAGCCTGATTTTGATCCATATACGTGGAGATAGAAGCCAATGAGGTAAGGTATTTGGTATAGTAAAACGTTCTCCGGTTTGCCCGTTTCATGGAAGACAAACAGCTGTACAGACCTTCAACAATGTCGAGAACGAGTCCGGGGTTCTTGTACGAGTGAAAGTAGATCATGTCACCGATTGAACCATCAGTGAGAGCAGGACTATACACGGGAATATTGTTCTGCGTACACAGAAGACACAATGCTGCCAATCAAACTAGCACAGATGTCACCAAAGGTTAAAGGTCAAAGGTAGCAAAAACCCACCTCAGAGCTACAGAACATCACCTGCCATATGGCAGTGTTACCTGCCACATCACGTAAATGAATGCACCATGCCTTAACCCCAACCAAACAGACTGGTATGCGATTCACCTACCCTAAAGGGACGGAAGGCTGAGTTGACCAAGGCGGCTGGTCACATACTGAGATGGTTTACATGCCTGCAGGCAGTCACCCATCCAAGTACTAACCCAGCCCAGTGTAAAGCAACTTCACTGATCAGACACAGCATGTTACTGCTACACCACGCCACTAACCTATGAAGCATTATGTTGAAATTCAAAGCGGCCATCCACGGCAAAGTCGAAAAAAATGGTTCTCACAACAATCCCAAAATGGCAAGTGTTATCAGTTTTTGGTTTTTTTTTGGGGGGGGGTTGTTTAAAAGGCGCAATGTAAACCTAAGTGGAAAAATCTGTTGTTTGATTCATTGGTAGTTTTACTTGTTCCTCAGAGCACAGAACATCAAAAAATTTGCAAATTTATACATTTAGATGGGTCATAAACCTCACCACAACCAAATATTTCATAGTCAGCGGAACAAGGAACTAAAATACAGACTGACTTTGGGTGGGTCTTGAGGAGTAAGTTTTTAGCAGGTTTTTGGATGAGTTTGTCCAATAAAACCCACTATATTTTGGGGCATATGTCTCAATCCAGGTCTACACCCACTGTACTGTATGCGGCTGGCGCTGGCACTCAATTCATCAGACCACAAGAAATACATGCACATCGCAATCTGGCGCTTTTTCACATCCGGTGGCATTGTCCATCAACCTTTCAAACTAAAAAATGGCAACGTGGGAAACGTTCAAACCGGAGATGGCAAAGCATTAATTTTTTCAACACATTGCACAATTTTTGTCAACACATTAACGCACTAATAACGCATCATTAATACTGCTGATATTGTAGGTGGCCTACATCAAGAGGGTGACAGGAATGAAGCGCACGAACTCGTACTTGTGTCGCAGAACTGTGACAGTAGTGATGAAGCGGCAACAAAACAAGTTCTAATTACTCAAATATTACTTGATTGTCAAATAAGCAAAGTTTAATGGAATATTAGAACTCCTGCTTCACAGAATTTAGTAAATTTACATATGTGCATTAATTTTTTACATGCATTATTTATTAATTTGTTAATGCGTTAATTTGACAGCTTGAGTTCACATCAATTTTAATATTTCTACAGTGATCTGTTTTCGAGTCAGAAGCCTGCCCGAAACAAAGCGACAAACAAAAACCATATCATAATATGATCGCTGCATAAAAAGCACAAATAAATACTTTAATCTGCTAACTAATATCAGAATTCAGCCAGTGAAAAGTGCATACTTTGTAACACCAATAATAAACTGATTCCGGATCGTCAATCTCTTTGCCCAAACGAGCAACCAGCTTCGATGGTGTCCAGACTACATGCTGTACATAGCGGCCAAAACAGAAAATAAACTCTAAATATATCAACGGTGATTAGAATTAACACAGTACAATGTTTTTTTAAAAAAATATCTTATGCTACTACACTGTAATTTCTGCAATTCAATACGTAAAGTTGTCATCATTTTCATCATACAGAGACTCGACTGTAAATACTAAATACACTGCATAAAATATTACAAAGTGTTGCAAAGAACAGAAAAGCCAACAGTGCTTACAACTGCACATAAAACTAAAAGATAATCACAAAGACTGATCAATATATACCATGTTCCAAAAAGTAGTAAGTCAAACCCAGGAAATTTGAAATTTTAACTCTCAGAAAAAATTTCAGCAAAATAGTTAAGATGTTGTTAAAAATATCCTGTATGTTTTGTTGGAAATGTAGTCCTCTTTCCATCAATGAAGAAATTGTAACTAAATGGTCGTTACAACTCAGTCGACTATTATGTCTCCACCAACATACCTGACCCCACCATGACCTTGATGGTTAAATTTTTGATCCCAAATTTTTATGCGTTCATCCTTGCCAAAAGTCTGTCACTAGTGAAAGTTTGGTCAAATTCCATCAACAAATACTCAAGATATCATTGTAACAATGTTTTGGGACGAATGTGCGAACAGATGCACATACGAACAACCCGGAAACATAATGCCTCCAGCCGCTAAATTGGAGGAGGCATGTATAAAACTGGAATAGTTATCAAAATGAGTTGAATGAGTAAAATGAGTCGAATGAGTAAAAATCCTACCTGTTCCTTCTGCTCGGTGACCATTTCATCGAGTATCGGCATAATCCAGTCCTCAAACTTGCAGTAGTTGTCATTTGGTGCCAGTAGGTTGCCAATGCGGTTGATGCCACGATCACGCAGGTCACAACCTGACAGGTGAAAGTCACCAATGTACGTAGGTGCCAGACATTTAATAAAATCCTCCTCCACGCCACCAGCCGTTGTTACTATGCAGTCCACCTGGACATTAACGCACCAGTGAGCCATAGTCAATGGCTTCTAATTCCTATATATATCTGGTGGGCACAGCTTGTGTCCAGTGAAAAAAATGGGGGAAAGTTATGCTAAAGTTGTAAATCAAAACTTTCAACCCTATTTTTCACTTTTTTTCAATCTATACCCTTAACGAAACTCCCACATCCTATTTTTCACTAGGCAATCTATAACCTTAAAAACTCACACTACCCCTATTTTTTACTTCCAACTATTTTTCAATCTACACCCTTCAAAACAAAACTTCCTCCCTAGAGCGGGGAAGAAGCCTAAAAAACAGAGGACAAAACTTGAGTCAGAAATTGGGAGGGACGTAAGCCCAAAACTGGGAGTTGTTGCAACCGATTTTCGATTACAGATCTGGGAAAACAGAAGCCACTGGCCATAGTTATTATCATGGGACGGGTGAGATTATGAAATCACTGGCATCCGCCTATCAGCATTTGCTTTTACAGTCATAGTTTTTAACACAGCAGTGACATCAAAGACCAAAATAACAAACTGAAAGTCGCCAGAGAATAATGCAGCCACCTGGAGAATAAAAAAGTCTTAACACAGCCAATACATGTAAATCTACATCAAATCCATTTATAGAATGTGAACAGGACTGCCATCATAATCTATGTGGTTCACTCTAGTGGCCACACCTAAGTAGCCCTCACAAAAACTTAATCAAAATCACTCCATATAACTTTTCTAGAAATCACTACACTATTCCATGACATCTTACAACTAAAAAATTGCTGCTAAAATACATTGCAAATGGCAATAACAAATTACATGTAAAACAATATTACTGACTAAAGTACATGTGTAATAAATTGGTAATAAAATACCAGTAAACAACACATTATAACTGACCATATTGTGTTGAGCCAAGTAGCGAATGACTTCTCTCAGACCACTGGAAATAATGTTAGAAGTGTAGCCGAGGAAGATGGTGCAGTTTGTCTTTGGCCGATTAATGGGACACAGGTTGATATCGACATCACTGTCATCTGCTGGCACAGGCTCCAGTTTACAGTCAATCTAACAATTTACGCATAATTATAGTAAACAATACAACTTGATTACACCACTGCAATGTTAAAAACTCAATAATTAAAAAAACTTGTGCCAATTTATAAACACATGTATATAACTACGAAGAAAAAAAGTTTAAGTTTCATATATTACTATATTACTGTCAAATTCTATCATTTAAAACTTATCACAACTAAGTGCAAGACAGCATTTGTGCAGAATTGAGAAAGCACATGTTTTACACCCATAAGTTTTTACAAAATACCACAAAACTAAATTATTAATGCTTATATTAATTACACAAAAATGTACCTGTGATTTAACACTAATGCACAATTGGCTACCAGATTCTGTGTTTTTGTATATATAATCTGTTTACAGAGTATGTAAAATTTTAATTAAAATGTAATGCACAATTTTAATATAAATGATAAAAAGTTTCTGATACTGTAGACAACACAAAAAAGTATCATCAATAAGTCTCTACTGCAAATCCTAAACTAAATTCCTGAAAAAATGTGGTTAAAAATACATATTATTTGTACATTACACCATAGTAGAAAAAAGCAGAAATTTGATATATTGCACCATTCTGTTGATCTCACTGACAGCACGTGCATAGTTTGTTGCCTGAAAGCCAGTTGTGCTATAGCTCTTCAGAATACGAGCATAATCAATGCCATTGTTGAAATCATAACCTTTGACCTCTATTGGCTCAACAGGCAAGTCCCCGCTGGGCACCAAAACTGCACTCTGTGCAATGTCTGGTGCCTTACCAGCCATCACTCAATAATTTGCTGCTACTTTCTGCTATAGCTCTGGTAAACACAACAGAACATATCATCAGCAAAAAATAGTAATGTTAACAATAATGAGTATTGTAAGTGGTAGCACTTCATATCAAAAACTTTGATTGCTTTTGCTAAGGGTTGGGGTTAGGAACAGAGCTACAAATGGGGTTTTGGGCAGTTTTTGATAGTTTTCGGTATTTAATGCCACATGCTGTAATCAAAGATGTGTAATGCTATTTTCAATCCATGACTGACAGCTAGTTTTACTCTCAAAACTTATAATTATAAGCAAGATTTAGTTTAGCATTAGAGGCTCAGCTTTTGGATAAGGGTGGCCATGGCAAATAGAGCTCTATTGCAAAGTTTGCTACCAGGAAGTTTGAAATAGCGCTCTAGGTCAAGGATGACTGTTAAAAATAAAATTACGCTTAAGCTTAAGATTATGGCTAGCCTCCGGATTCATGTGGCCAAAACACTTTATCTCCCAATTTTGGTGAGAGAATATTCATTGAAAGTGCATGGCGTATTTGTCAAACAGAGTATATCACTGAATATAACCATCGTCGCATACCAGTAGATCAATTTGTTCAATATCAATGTACAATAACATGTTATCTGTCGTCCAAATTACGTAAACGTAGAATCACCTTGGTATATTTATTACATTTAATCGGAATATACACTGGAAAGTTTGTAAACACAACAAACCGGAAATTGATTTATACCCTGCATATAAAATTCTACTGGAATGGAAACTTACAGCAAAATGCCTAACATAACGAGTTTTACGAGTGCTAACCGTTCTCGAGTTTTGGACAAGTTACCGGGTATGTGATAAACGACTATTTAACGATTGCCTACATCCGTACTGCTTGTTTGCAGAAGTCAACAATACACTATGACTGACCTGCCCAGAACGCAATGACAGACAGACTAGTAGAATCACTTGGCTTTTAGTTCTTGATCTTGAAATCTAAGCCTAAGGCCAATCTCGTAAGCCAATCTCTTACCAGGGAGTGGCGGTGATTGCCAAGAGAAAAAAATGGGGGGGGAGTTTTGATTTACACCCTTAACAAAACTCCCCCTATTTTTACTGGGCACAAACTGCGCCCACCAGGTAGGCTATAGGCGTAAAAGCCACTGCACTAAACAGTTAATTTCATTGGTGAAATGCTGCAGTTTCCTGTATGGTTAACAGCAGAGCTGTTGAAGCGTTAACTTTTTTAACACATGTATTAACCCGCTAATAACGCATAATTAACGTTGCTAATATTGTAGGTGGACTACATCAAGAGGATGACTAAAATAACAACTGATGAACTTGTGGCTTTGTCACAGGCGGACAGTAGTGATGTAACGACAACATCATCATCATCATCGACAACCGTGGGCTCAATGCCCGTTGGTGTCTGACGCCATTCTTACTATCGCTGCCCACCGCTGCCTATCTAGGGCAGCGTGGCTTAACTCCTGCAGGGTTGTCCCACAC
>Ga0209367_1006041_pt1 | contig 16775 bp, 9 predicted proteins | sample WorMetLIZISLAND2_FD_187412 | JGI IMG/M metagenome (GOLD analysis project Ga0209367, IMG submission 187412) | Marine gutless worms symbiont microbial communities from Max Planck institute for Marine Microbiology, Germany - Olavius geniculatus... ... | reverse complement strand
TACGCAAGCCGAGTTATAGCCCATTTTGTCCCAAATTTCGTTGCCATGGCAACGGGGGTCGGTCGGGGGAAAATGCAATTGGCAGCATTCGATGGCCCATCCCCGAAAACCCTCTACCGCAGGAACAAACAGACCTAGAAAGCCCCAAAACAGCATGCACGTACTTAACTGCAAGGACGACCCCATAGCGGGCGGCCCCTCAACGGCCGCACCCTCTTGATTCAATTGTGTTAAGCTAAAAAGTAACACACAAAAATTACAATAAAAACATAATACAAGACACAAGAAACTGAAGTCTTTCACGCAGTCAGCGGTGCCCCATTTCATGATCCTAGCTTGCATCATTTGGATACAAGTGAAAATGCTTGCACTAGATCAATTTCATCTAAAAAGCAAGAACTGCAAATCCTGGCGCAGTGAGGGGCTTGGTGAAAAAATAATTTTATTCAGACAAAAACATTTCACAATGTTGACAAACTAGAACATACTCGGATGAATTTTTTTTTGTACGCAGCTCCTGTATATTCATATCGCCATCGCCAGCCATACTTGCGTCATACGGTACATACGGGCCTTCAAGCACGGTACCATCTTTGTCTCGTCGGCCCTCAGGAGTCGAGTACCAGCCGTCGTAATGGCGCGTTGAGCCACGGGACGCGAATATCAACTGCAAGCAATAAATCAGTCACTCAATTGATCAGCCGTACAACCAATCAAATCAGTATTAATTAGAAATTTGGGGCAAAGCCCAACGTGAGTCCGCCCAACGCCGTAAGCCCGACTGGGGGAAATTCAGGGTGGGGTGAAATCCTCCCGGTAGCAAAGTCACGTGACCCGAACTGAAATGCGCATATACAAGGTGCGGCAGAAAAAAAGTGGACCCCTAAATTTTTTCGCCGTTTTCTCAGCAACCGTTTGGGATTTTGATATGAAATTTGCCAAGTAAAATGTGATTCTGTTGAAAAACGACGAAGTTATAGACTTTTTAACATGACTGCCTGCCGATTATTCGACATTCAAAAATGTTCAAGCTAAAAATGCTATTTAATTTTCAAAAACTGGTTACACGTCACTGTCGATGACGTCACAGTGACGTTTTGATAAACAGTAATTTATGTTGTTTATAAATTGTCACTAAATTATCATTCCTTTAAAGCAATTGCCGGCTGCCGACCGGATTCATCTTCCAGCAGGATGGCGTGCCGAGCGCGTCAGCACACACAGCGCACAACGCCGCCGCGCAGCGCACAGAACTGGCTGCGGGCCAGCTGTCCAGATTTCATCACAAAAGACCAATGGTCTCGAAATTCATCGAATATAAACCCAATGGACTATCATGTATGGGGTGCAATGTTGGAGGCTTACTACAAACTTAAAACAAAGCTGAAAACAAGCGCCGAACTCAAGAAAGTGCTTCAGGTTATCTGGGGCAACCTGCCACAGGGACTGATCGACAAGGCTATAAAAGATTTCTCAAATAAGGCGACTGGAGGCTGGTGTTGTTGCTTGGAGCTGGTGGTGAACACTTCGAACATTCAGAGTGACAATGGAATTCTGGCATTTGATCATTATTTAATTGTGTTGTTTCAACGATGTTATTAAATTGGTGTTGTCGCCAGAACATTTTCGAATGCTGAAAAATCGGTAGGTGGTCATGTTAAAAAGTCCGTAACTTCGTCGTTTTTCAACAGAATCAAATTTTACTTGGCAGTTGAATGTAGAGGGTTTTAGTAAATTAATGCGCAAAATTTCAAATTAAAATTCCAAACGGTTGCTGAGAAAACAGCGAAAAACTTTAGGGGTCCACTTTTTTTGCCGCACCCTGTATACGCAGAAAGCACAATGTCGACTTGAGTGAGTCAACATGCACGCCTATAACTTTTTTGTTAGTGGACCAAAGTTCACCAATTTTTTGTTCAATGCGAGAAGGATGGCAGTCGATCAAGTTTTCGGTATGTTGATCCGTTGCAGATATATTCGTGGTCAAAATTTGAAGTTGCCCGAAATCACGACGAATTTTGAACTTGGGTGGGTCAACATCCACGCTTGTAACTTTTTTGTTTGTACACCAAAGTTCACTAAATTTTTTTGCTGAACCCAGCAGAAATCAATGTCGACAAACTTTGTTTCAATTTTTGATAGCTCGATCGATTCCTAAGATATTCGCGGTTAAAGTCGAAAGTTGTCCCAAATCGGGCCGAATTTTGGACTTTTTGGCCCTCCCAAATTTCCGGGGTGCAGGCTCCCAAAAATTTGTACCCATCTTTTGGCCTGACAAATTGCAAAGTTTCATGGGAGTACTCCCTTTACCCAAAAAGTTACAGGCATGAATATGTCAAATTTTAAGCCAATTTTGGACCCCTTTTAGAAAAAATTGTAAGGACCCAAGTCCCCGGTGGGATTGAGCTAGCAAGACTTTGACATTCTGTAGTGCAGGGGTCTCAAACTCATTTGGGGGCGCGGGCCACACTGCAAGATATCATTCAGTCGGTGGGCCACATTGTTTTTAGAGACGACAAAATGCAGTAAATGCAATAATTAGTAGGCCCCTACAAATGACGGAAATTATTTTTATCGTATACACAGTAGTTTAGAACTTCAGATTTTTTCCCGTCTCCGACTAACTCTCACTGCTGATTTGGCAGAAACCAGAGAGTCGACGTTAGTCTTGATATCACGGGTGTTAGCCAATTGCAATGTTGCATTCAGACGTTTAATAGTGAGTCTTGATCACAAAGCGGATTTGTTGATCTTCATTGATGAGAAGAACTGTTCACAAACGTACGTACAGCCAAACATCGTTATTAGGCTATTTCGAAGGCTGCAGAGACTAATTTTGGGTACTTTTTTTCTGAAAAAATTGTAGAAATCAAGAACACCCATATACATGTACTTCTGCTTCTGCTTGTCACACTTCAAATCCAATACCTTCATCTGGAATTCTTCGGAAACGCTTTATGCGTCAACATCAAACGGAGTGGCAAAGAGTGCAAACTGTGGTTTAAGATTATTGAACTCTTTAAGACATCGGTCGAACTCTGCAAGAAATCCAGAAATGACACCTGCATAATCTTTCAGCCGCCGTGGCTTAACTTCACTTAGGCCTACCACCTGAAGAGATGAGAAATGGTCCAAGTTGCCAGCGCCAGCGTTGGTCGCTGCCAGCATCAGCATGCGGCTCCACTAAGGAGAACGCAAATGAGAAAAATAGTAGTTTTGCTGGGTTACTGGAAAAATGCTGTAAAATGAATAAAACGACTTATTTTTATCCTAAATTTTGAGAATTTCAGATAATGTGTCACGGGCCGCAAATGACGCCTTCGCGGGCCGCATGCCGCCCGCGGGCCGCAAGTTTGAGACCCCTGCTCTAGTGCATGTAACAAGAAATTTGAGCTAATGCTCACAAGACGCGCAAAAGCCTAAAGCAGTTCCGGTTCAGTAATTTAGCTAAAAATTGGGGTGTTCACGCCAGGTTAATATACAAATATCAAATTCTCTATCTGGATCGCATAACGATAGTTCCGTGTCGCCACGTTGTAAATGATATAGACTTGTTGCAGACCGAAATCGCCAAAAAATCCATAAAACCCTCAATTTTGGCGCTCAAGGTCATTTAAGGTTATTAAATTTGGCGCTAATCGAAAGCCAGTGTACGACTTTCTATTAGTGATTAATAGTAACCTAGGCCCTATCTCGCACCGTTACTGAGATACAGCGCCTTATTGGCCAAAAATCGCACATTTTGCCCACCCCCTCTCATTTAGCGCCCTCGTTCGGGGTGACCGCCTTCCAATTTATGGAAAAGCTTTACGGTTCCTAAAACTAGAATCTTCCAGGCAGCCGATGGTAAAGATTTGGTGATCCTATCTTGCACCATTTTTGACTGATCCACCCGTGTGACAGACAGACGGACAGATGGACAGACAGAATTGTGATGGCTAAGACGCGCTGAAAGCCGTAGCTGCTTTCGCGCGTAAAAATGTTGGGGTGCAGCACCCCTATGGGCCGAAAGATGGTCTTTCAAAAAAGTCGGTTTCGGTGGGTATGATTATACCTCTTGATCTCCGAAATTACTGGACCAAGTTCACCCAACTTTTATCACCTAACGTGAAAGGAATCGCAGTAGATCAAATAATTGTCCGATTTTGAATATCTTTATCTTTTTCAGAAATATTCGCTGCAGAACTTTGAAGTCGTCCGAAATCGCGCCAAATTTAACACGTTTTTGCCCCTGAATTTTTTTCAGGGAGGGCTCCCCTAAATTTTGGACTGGCATTATAAAATTCGGCCCAGGTCTGATCACCGTGCAGAATTTTGCGCCGATCAGCTGATGCATCTTGGATATCTCGCACTGGAATAAATAAAAAAAACATCTGCAGTAAGACACAAGTCCACTCCAAAAGCTATCGCTTCCGGGCGGACTAAAAAGGAACACAGTTCGTCGGGACTGTATCCTGTCTGTTTGAAAAACCTGAAAATTTGAAATTGTACATTTTATCTACCTTCTTTTAGCTGTCATGCAATTTGTAATAAAAATCAAATTTATTTCGCTATTATTAACATGGAGAATGATGTAGAGGACGTTCTTTCCTAGGTCTAAAAATTTAAAAATTAAAAAAAATTAAAATTTCTGTCCAGCATTTTGTGTACGATAAAACCTAAAAACCTAAAAACATTCAAAACCTAAAAAACTAAAAAAACCATTTGAAAAATAAACCAGGTTTTTCAACGCTGATTGATGTCCAGAATGCTGAAAGTCACCTTCATGTTGCCAACACGCAATGCTGAGGCGTTTGCATTTGGGTCAATGTTATGAAGGATCTCGCTGCGTCGGGACTCGACCCGGTTGTCGGACAGCACGTCCCACTGGTCAAACCCATCGAGAGTCTGCGGTAGACTCAACTCGTCGTCAACCAGATGCATGAGTGTCGGCAGCCAGTCGGTGATGTGAATGAGGTGATGCGAAGTGTACTGCGAGCAATGTAACAGAGGACTCCAGATGAACCCGACGCCTCTTGTTCCGCCCTCCCACAGGGTGCTCTTCAGACCTCTGCACAAGAAAAACGCAACAACTGATTAAAAGCAAACAATACACAGCGCAGGCTATGGAGCACCAGAAAAACATGGTTCGGTTTACGTAGATATTTCTGCTTTTGTTTTATGAGACACCTTGAAACGATTAAAGGCTATGTCTAGTATAGCCTCCTAACGGGAACCCATCTGAAACCTACAAAGCGTCACCTGCCATATGAGATCACACAGTGTCACCTGCCATCACAAAAGTGAACGCATCAATCGACAAAACACCATCCCAGGCAGACGACAACTGAAAACAGTTTTATTTATTATCCCAGCCTCTAACACTGAATGATTGTGATCTGTGACCTATTATAACTTTATTCATCTCCAGCTGATGTATAGAGACCATGCTGCACAGACGGTCTAACTGCGTAATTGAGGGCAATATAAATTGTACATAATATGATCGGATATAATGTTCATTGTGCAATGTGTGACGTACGGTACAGTAAACCAAGCTGTTCACTCATGGGGACAGTATTTTTACAGCTTCAAACAATATTGTGGTCCAAAATTGCCCCATCCAGGGCAATAATTTTCCAGCCTTAAACAACATCAAACATAAAGCTCACAGAGGGGGGGAAGAAGCTCTTGCCACGCATCTAAGTGTGTGTGGCCCAATGTGTCCACATGGATTCGGAATGAATAAAGATCAAGCACAAGATCAAGAGTTAAGTAATACTGCCTCAAGCGACAAAAGGGCGAGGGCGATATTATGGCGAGAGCAATATTCGTAAGAAAAAGACTCCCCCTGAGACATGAAAATATACTCATCACCTCAGCGGCCAGTTGCTGGCGTCGTTTCTGTTGTATCCGTCCGCGGGTCCGCCGTTGTCCGTGGAGAAGATTATGACAGTGTTATTGAGCATGCCGCGATGATACAGTGCACGGGTGACGTTGCCGACAGAATCATCAAGTACCGACAGCATTGCTGTGATGACAAATTAACACAAACTATCGTCATCGTCTTTGCCGTCGTTGTAACTTGTTGTCATCATTGTTGTTGTCTTGTTGTCATTGTTGTTATCGTCTCAGTCCTCGTCTTCCCACTGTCGTTACCTCTGGTCATGTTTACAACCATCGCCAACTGGGCTTTTCTGGTTGTCGACTCACAAACGTGGAACGACTTGCCAGACAATGTGACGTGTGTTGAGTCGTTATCCACATAGCATCAGCATCTCAAAACTCACCTCGTCACAAAATCCTTTTTCTGACTATTTTCTGGACTAACTGTCTCTTTCTCTAGTGGACCTAGCAGTAGCATGTATGACTTAGGCGATTTTGAAAATCCCAAACTGATTGATTGACTCGACTTGTGAGTTGTGAGCTACAAATGTGATAAACAAAAGAAATTTGTTCAAAGTTAAAAATGCGTATATTTTTGTGCACAGAACTGGATCCGATTTCAGTTGGGGCGAGAAAGTGCAAAACATAATGCAGAATGTTCCTTGGAAATACTAAACGTACAAACTGTACACAGATTTACGGTGAAGGGAAATGTGTGACTGGCTGACCGGCATAGAGTCGTCGTGTTTTGCTTCTGATGTGTGACATCTTTTTCACATATTTCACCGGCGCTTCGAGCGGCGTGATTGGGTTGCCACTGTGAACAGCTTGATGCGGAAGATACAGAAACAACGGCTGCAACCGCAGCAGCAAACCACATGAAATGGCAACTGATTGTCAGGCTCTCTGACAGCTCTGTAACCTTGGAGTCTGTGTCCATCTCCACTTAAACGGCCCTCAACCAGCAGTGAGCCACAGGCACAGCGCGATAGGCCAGATCTCACCCAAATACTGCCATTACCTTCCTGGCAATTAAGGCAGTTCCAACTTTTATACTGCTTAGTGACAGAGACACATGCGTGTGAACAACTTGCCCAGAGTTGTTACATGGCAGTAAAATGGCCAAAAGTTGTACCAGTACAACAGATAAAATAAACGAATTCCTGAAACCTTCTTCTGTTGCACTGAGCTGAGTAATACTTAAAATATCTTTGCTGCCATATTTAGCAGAAATTCTGCAATAAAGTGAATATTAAAAATCCCACAAATTATCAAATGTGCTGCTACGCTATCATATAAATTAGTCAATATCGAGTGAAAATAAAAAGAAGAGGATTAGTCAGTATATTCTTTATCCTATCCTTTTTCATGTGGGAAAGCAGCTACTGCTTTCAGCGCGTCTTAGCCATCGCAATCCTGTCCGTCTGTCCAGCACACGGGTAAATCAGTCAAAAACGATGCAAGCTAGGATCACCAAATCTTCACCGTCGGCTGCCTGGAAGACTCTAGTTTCAGAAACCGCAAAGCTTTACCATAAATTCGAAGGGGGTCACCCCAAACGAGGGCGGTAAATGAGAGGGGGTTGGAAAAATTTGCGATTTTTGGCCAATAAGTCACTGTATCTCAATAACGGTGCGAGATAGGGCCTAGGTTACTATTAATCACTAATGGGAAGTTGTACACTAGCTCTCGATTGCCACCGAATTCAATGACCTTGGATGACCTTGAACGCTAAAATAGGGGTTTTTATTAATTTTTGGCGATTTTGGGCTGCAAGACACATTTCAAGAGTGAACTGCGCCGAAAGCAATTGACATAGACATGGTAAAGCTGCATATGAAATTTTCAGCATTGAATGTAAATTTCGATGGTCCAAGTCTTGATTTTCTAGGTTCAAGGAAACCTGCCCACGAGGGCATCAAAGAGTGGTACCCCTGAAAAGTCATGATGAAACAGCTGGAGATAGACTGACAGTTTGCGAACGAAAACTGCTATAGGCTTTTGCGCATCTCGTGAGCATTAGCTCAAATTTCTTATTTGTTTTAGTTACTGTTGTCTATAGTTGTGAAAGCAGCTACTGCTTTCAGCACATGTTAGCCATCGTAATTCTGTCCGTCTGTCTGTCACATGGGTGGATCAGTCAAAGTGAATACAAATAAATAAACAACTGCATTATTTTCGGCACTCCAAATTATCAATTTACCTTTGAAGTGTTGTGATTTGCAATGACGCTTTCTGCCTCTGATGTAAACAGTTTGGTGGAATATTGTCCATATGTTGTCGGCAACAGCTTGTCATTGCGGCGAAAATCAAAACCCCAAGATTTGTGCTGCACGTCTCAAACACATAGCAGCATATAAACAAGTCATGGTTATGTGCAATGAAAAATAACTTGCTTACAAACAAATTGAAACGCTGCCATATCTGGTCAGAAATTTCACTCAAGCCAACTTTGCCAAATATTATTTTATGTAGGACTGTGAGACGGAAAATTTCGGACAATTATTGCGGGATTTTTTAGCAGTAAATTTTCCTAAAAATTCAGCCAAAATTTTTTTTGCTTGTTGTCCTGGCAGGCGATGGTCCGCAGCTCTGACATCACAAGCGGTTTCTGGAAATTCCTAATCTCTTTGGGGCATTAACTTCCTCCACATAGACACCAGCCTGATAGGCTCAACATGACAACAAGCTCTGAGATGGTTTTCAGTGAAGAGTGATGAACACCTTTTGACAAAATTTTACAAAAAAATTCAATAATAATAACAGCAAAGACGGAGAATATTGACTGTCTAACATCGTCCGGCCATGTTCCTCCATTGGATGTGTGATCAAGATAGTCTTCACCACCCATAAAGTAGCCGTAATGCGAATCAAAACCACGACGAGTGGGAGTATAATCTTCAGTAAAGAAACCAAGATGCCACTGAACAAAAACACACGATACATGGTGTGACAATAAAAACGAAACTGCTTGTCCAGAACTGCAGCTCTATTGGCTGTTGCAAGCAATAAAAACTTAGTCGTAAAATATAAATGCATGAAACAGGGTTCCCACTCTTTTACTGAAAAAACTAGGACTTTACCAGGACTTTCCAAGACCCCCATGAAAAATTTCACAGGATCTTTCCTTAACCCACGAATGTTCAAATATAACGTGCTGGCCCCACAAATTTGAGAGTAGGGGACTCAAGAAATCTGCGAGTGAAGCAAGCAGAAAAATGATTTCCATTTGAGATTATAAAAATGCGTGATTTTCAAGGATAGTTTTCTCGAACTTTCCAGGACCTTAAGCTTTAATTTCTAGGACTTTACAGGACCAAAGTGATTTTCCAGAACTTTCCACATCCCAGAATTTTCAAGAAAAAATCCAAGACGTTCCAGGAAGCGTGGGAACCCTGATGAAATCAAAACTGCAAAATTGAACAATTAATCACACAAATAATTGTTTCAAAAATTTAACAATTTTGACCAAAGCAACATCAATAGATACAATAACATGAAAAGCATCTAAAATCATCAAAATCATTTGTTTTTATTCCAAAAAATGTCTACAAGACTCAGTTAAAAAGCATTCAGTAGTTGTGCCTCAGTGTATCTAGAAAAAAAATTAGTGAAAAAATAGCTAAATAAAAAAATGCATTTTTTTGCCAATTTCCACTGTTAGTTTTCAGTCAAACTAATGATGAATTAATCTATAACTTTTGCAAAGGCAACTATTGAAAAATTTTAATCATTACCAGCTCTAGATAAAATGCTTCAAATCAGAACGTGTTGCATTTTAACACAAAACCTCTGACTGCAGTTAATGTAAATTTGATAAGTGCATCAAATTTTAAACAGAGCATATATGACTCACATTATTTGATCAAGAATCAACATTACATTTTAAGTGTTGTTTCACTAGCCAATTTTTTTCTGCAGTTCATCAAAACTAGGCAGTATCCCAATAACTGGACTAAGAAATGGAGAAGGACAATATATCCAACCAGACGTCCATTCTGTCACCAAATGAACCATTACAGATCACTGCTGATTACCATAGAGTAAAGAATAATACAGTAGAATCCTAAATTCAACATTCTAAATGTACACACAATTCTGACATACTTTGCCAACTATGTGTGTAGCATATCCAAACTGTTTGAGGTACTGGGAAAAAATCGTTTCATTCAGTGGAAGTCCATACGGTTCAGCAGATGATATCACTCCCTGCTGTAGACCTGAAACATAAATCATTTGTAAACATTCTTGCAAAAACTAGTGCATGATTGACTGTGTCCCACTGTATGTTTCAATCAATCGATAAATCCAAAATTTAAAAAATAACCCAAGTGATACAAACTACTGCTAGGTACACTAGAAAGATTAGTTCGAGCACAGTCCAGGAAATGATTTGGCGAAAAGATGAGCTTAGAGGCGCTTGCCGACAGGATGACACTCGTAAAAAGCAAAAAAAAGTACAACTGAGAAAAACCGGTAAAAGGTACATCTTACACATTAATTATTTGCCATGCATAATGCTATAGTTTAAAACAGTACAGCATGCAAAACAATATAAAACAATACAAGCTACAGCACTAAGGCATATGTGCTTATAGGTGCTAACTAACATTACGACAAATGTCAAACAACTCTGCAAACTGGCTCAAGCTAATATGTTCAAGTAAACCTCTAAGTCTGTCTGTACCTGAAAAATCTTTCCTAACACAAAGCAGAAGCAACAGATCTTGGCAGACAATAATGGTATCCCATACGAACAAGCCAGTAGGCATAAAGCTGGCTGTCATTTAGGACCACAGAAATGAATATCACACCTCACACGGTAGTGTGAGTGTTGTAAGAACGACCTTCAAAGTCTATGAGAAAAGGCAAAATTTGACCCTCAGCCAACCAAAAACCACTAAACCGATCGTCACCAAGTTTAAATGGCGTGATTACGTCATGTACCCCTAACACCAAAAGAAATTTGGGCTCAATCCTCCCAGGGGCTTTTGCTCCCCATATAGGTGAAATATACACCCCTCCTATTCGAAATCTACTATACTTTTTTGGTTCTTGAACTTGCCTCGTTTTCGGGAATGGGCCATCAAATGCTGCCAATCACATTTTCCCGCGACCAACACCCGTTGCCATGGTAACGAAATTTGAGACAAAATTGGCTATAACTCGGCTTGCGTAAGAGACTTTTGCGAGATTTTTTGCGCCTATAGGAAAGTTTTCAGGAATTGGCCATCGAATGCCGCCAATCGCATTTTCGCCGACTGACCCCGTTGCCATGGCAACGAAATTTGGAACAAAATTGGCTATAACTCGGCTTGTGTAAGAGATATCTGCAAGACTTTTTGCATCTGTGGGGGAGTTTTTAGAAATGGGCCATCAAATGCTGCTAACTGAATTTTAACCGACCGACCCTTGTTGCCATGGCAACAAAAATTAAGACAAAATGGGCTATACCTCGACTTGTACAACAAATATCACCAAGATCCTTGCATCTGACGAAGGTGCGGGTTAAGGGTTTGTCAATTAGATGATGTCAGTCTAAGTCTACCACGGCAAACCTTGATTTCCAGGTACATGTATAACGAGCAGCAGCGTAGTAGAAGCAGCAGCAGTAGTAGACACATCCAACGTTCTGTACCCGACCGGAGGTATACTGCTCTGCCTTAAAAAGGCAAAAGGTAAAGATACGGATCCTGATAGTGTTTTTTACATGTGTCAGGCTCATTCCCCGACTTTTGGCAATAAAACAGCAAATATATATGTAAAAATCTTACCAAATTACAACTGTGTGTAAGGACGATGTGATGATATCAGTCCTCTAAAACAGCAAAAATCATTTGGGTAACCTTAGACGGGGTTATGCATATGGCATCCTTACAAGCTGACTTTAGTTGGTAATCACTAACATAGTCTAAAGCCTTCTTCATTTGATGTTATTTGTCGTATTAGGCCTACTTGCCCAATGGTTACCGATTTAGCCGAACTGCCCAACTGTAAAACAACAGATAGGCATAAGCATATAATATAAGCTTAACTAATGTAAAAGTCTGCGTAATGACGATATGGTGATCTCATATAGCAGCTTTCACTTTGAACCAAAATACTATAGGCCTGCTGCATCAGATGGTCATTGCCATAATAGGCTACTCAGGCTAAAATTGAGTGCACTAACAGCGAATATAGGGCCAAGACGACAGCCGGGTCATTCATGCATGTGGTTAGGGCCTATAAATGGCATGCACACAGATAAGTTCACATTCTTATTAGACATCAACAATGTCCAATCACTTTATTATTCGGCCATCCATCTGTGCATTCTACACGCATTCATAATTCAAGCAATAAGGCATAAAAATCCAAGATTGATGTAAATATTTTCCATGGCACAGTAGCTGCTACAGCATCTTTCAGCTTTAAAGTGTCTAATGTCAAGGTTAGGGTTGTGCTGTGCAGTTGGACAGTTTGTATGCATAGGCCTATAAGTGCACAGTTAGCTGAATATTGTGTTGGCACAGGGTCATATATTCGCTTTCTTGTTACTATTAGCTAAGCCATAACAGAAACATTTTCGGCTGCTACGCTAATTAGTAACCATTGGGCAAGTAGGCCTAATACGACAAATAACATCAAACGAAGAAGGCTTTAGACTATGTTAGTGATTACCAACTAAAGTCAGCTTGTAAGGACGCCATATGCACCACAGCATACTACAAAATCAGCACTGATGTAAGTCAAATTAATGAAAAAAGTAAATATATCACTGCATATGTACCGTAACGTATAGGATATCGGCCAGTGAGTAAGGCAGCACGTGATGGTGTACAAAGTGGCTGAACATAATAGTTGGCTAATATAATTCCATCGTAAGCCAAAGCGTCAAGGTTTGGTGTTGGTATCTGATGTGAACCATGAAATCCTACATCGTCCCATCCCTTACATGCAAAGCATACAAATGACTTCAGAATACACAGAAAACAACAACTTAATACAATAAAGAATAAATTAAAATAAGCAGTAATTGGCAGAGTATAAGTCATCCCATTGTCTGCATCCTCTCTCGCAGCTCTGGGATTCGGAGAGAATAGTGCTCGTCTCCACTTGAATGGCTCAGAGCCAGAAGTGAGCTGCAAAGTGCAAACACAGCTCAGTTACATGGACAGGAAACTATACCTCTCCTGCATACTGTTGTTATCTTCCCAGTGATTAAGCTAGTACCAAATTATACTGCTTTGTGACAGACACATGATTGTGAACAACTTGTGCAGGGTTGTTATTGGGCAGCGGAATGACCGGGAGTTAAACCCGAGATGTTGCAACTGCTAGCAGACTACTAAACGATACAGCTTTTGTTTAACCTGCCTACAAGCTGTGGCATAAAAAAGTAGCCCCCTAAAGTTTTTCAATGTTTTCTCAGCAACTGTTTGAAATTTTAATGTAAAATTTTACAGTTTTATTTAGTGAAACCTTCTACATCTAACTGCCAAGTAAAATACGACTCTGTTAAAAAACGCTGAAGTTATAGACATTTTAATGTGACCGCCTACCGATTTTTCAGCATTTAAAAATGTTTGAGCTAAAAATGCTATTTAATTTTCAAAAACAGCTTAACACGTTTTTGCCGATGACGTCACAGTGACGTTTTGATAAACAATAATTTATTTTGTTTATAAATTATTACTTAATTATCGTTTTTAAAGCAATCGCAGGCTGCTCACAGGGTTCATCTTCCAACAGGACGACGCACCAGCACGAAACAGGCTGTGAGCCAACTGTCCAGATTTCATCACAAAGGACCAATGGCCTCCAAATTTGCTGAATATAAACCCAGTAGACTATCGCGTAAGGGTGCAATGTTGGAGGCTTACTCCAAGCTTAAAACAAAGTTGAAAACAATTGCTGAAGTCAAGGAAGTGCTTCAGATTATCTGGGGCAACCTACCACAAAGACCGATAGACAAGATTGTGAAAGACTTATCAAAGTAAGTGACTGAAGGCTTGTGTTGGAGCTTGGAGCTGGTGGTGGACGCTTTGAACATTCACATTGACGATGAAATTCTGGCATCTGATCATTAGTTAACTGTTGTTTCAACGATGTTATTGCATTTGTGTAGTAGCTTGAACATTTTTAATGCTGAAAAATCGGTAGGCAGTCATGTTAAAAAGTATATAACTTTGTTGTTTTTCAACGGAGTCAAATTTCACATCGCAATTAGATGTACAAGGTTTTACTAAATACAACTTTAAAATTTCAAATTAAAATTCCAAACGGTTGCTGAGAAACCAGCGAAAAACTTTTGGGGGCTACTTTTTTTTGCCGCACCCTGTACATTAACTCGGTTAATGTATCAAGCAACCTTACAAATGCTGAGAAAATCTTTTAAAACTGCTGCAATGGCTTTTCTTCTCAAAACAAAAGCCCTTTATATCTCTCAGCTAACAACATTGAAAAATGGAAATGGAAGCAATAAATATCTAGTATGAAAATCAAACGTATACTATTTGAACTATAGCATGCTAATTCTTATGCAAGAAAATAGTTAAAGAAAGTGTGTACCACATTTCGCATTTTACAGACATTCCACATTAAACTGCATAAACATTTACATGTAAACAGCATATTAAGAAAAATGCAAAATTGTAGGCACATCAAAATAAAAGCTTGACAAATTTAGCAATTTTTAACATTACAATAAAATGCCATTGGTACTGCAAGACAATATTACGTTACATACAAGATCATCTGCAAGTATGAAGACGATGTTAGGCCGCTGCTGATGCTGACAACATGTCTTGGAACAGCAGGTGATCAGAACAACTGCAAAACAAAATATAAAAGCAACTTCCATGATTTCAACCTGAAACACAAAACCCATAACTGATTACAGCTACATTAATTATATGAGGGGCGTTCAAAAAGTTTTGCAAGTCAATATGTTAGACTGAAAAACTTTTCAAAATTTATGCACCAATAAAACCTATGTTTCTCCAAACACGTATGAGCCTAAAGCAGATATGACGTCATTGTAATGTATGACATTATAGAGCGTTAAACAGGAACGATTTGGAGTGCCAGTGCAATCAGCGTAAAATTGGGCTCACTGTTGCATGATATTTCCTTAGTCCATGAGGCCCTGGGATTTTGTGAGAGCCCTAACAAGTATGTCTGTGAATTTCTTATTTGTGATTATAAATACTTAGTAGCCAAAATGTGTGCCAGCCATAAAAAAATTATACGTACGAGGAAAATTAGACAAAGTTTACAACTCCATAGGCCCCAATATATTAAACTAAAAAACTTTTAAAAATTTATACACCAGCAAAAAGTATATCTTTCCAGTACTCATATAAGCTTAAAGTCAATGTGATGTGATTGAAATTTATGACGTCATAAAGAGTTAAACAGATACAATTTAGAGTGCTAACGCAAGCAGCACAAATATATGCACGATAATTCTTTAGTCTGCAGCCGGATTTACAAACAAGAGACCCCGAGATATGTGATTTTGTAAAAGTCCTGACAAATATGTTCGTGAATTTCTTATTTGCAATATGAATACACAGTAGCCAAAATCTGCGCTGGCCATAAATGAGAACGCTTCTGTTAATTACGATGTTATGTCAGGATTTGACATTGTCCGTGAAATTTTATTGAAAAGTTAACAGTTAGTGATAAATCCATCGTTTTTGTAAAAGGTTAAACAATTTTTACAATGTACAACATGAAGAGCCTTGATGTGTATAGGCCTAAAAGCAAGCCCCAAAGATCTCTTCTAAATCTGGCAGTGCCCGGCACTGCAGCCCAATCCCAAAGTTAAAATTACCCAGCAAGCTGTTCGCGACTCTGGCTTCGTACGGTAAGTCCACCCTACACACAGCAGAGAGTTGACTTACAGTAACTATTATCTTTTTCTAAATTTGAAAAATTTTTTGTGGTGTTTGCCATCCAAACAATGAATGACACGAGTTTGTGGTAGAAGCCTGGCTGAAGGGACCGATATAAAACGCCTCATGACGTTATAAGTTACAATGACGTCATATCAGCTTCAAGCTCACATGAGTTCCGGAGAAATGTGTGTTTTATTAATGTATAGATATAGAAAAGTTTTTTTCAGTCTAATACATCAACTTGTAAAACTTTTTGAACGCCCCTCGTAATACAGACACAAATTGTAGTCTTCGCCTGCTCACCATAACCACTCTACGTGGCTCCACGTGTTAAGCTGCAGGTAAGCTGTTAAAAACTCCTAATATCGTCGCCGTTACTGTACGGATTTTCACGCGGTTTTCACTGACTAAAAGGGAAAAATTACAGCCTTCTAACAGAGTAAGGAACTTTGTTGTATTAAGCACAAAAGGGGCTAAATTTTAGAGCACAATATTCAAATCAATATACTATGCAGCATAGGCTACGGCCAGCGGCCTATTGATCTACATTCAGCTCAGTCTGAATGGCTCCGCCGGCGCCGGTCCATAATAGGATACCCCGATTTAAGCAAGTTAGTGTACCTCACCAGACTTGTGACTGTGTGTTCTCTTTCTTTCTGACATTTTTTGTGAGAACGATTCAGTATTTACTGAAAAATGTAATGATTTTCACTATTTATAATCATAAATTGAACTTATATTACAGCAAATGTTAATGTTGTTTTTTAGTCTTTGGCAACGAATATGGCTGTCTTTTAATGTTGCTGTTTTTATTTGTATTCTGGCAGTTTCAAACTTGTGTTTTTAATGCCAGGCTGTTACTTTGGCAGTTCACTTCTCAGCAGAGATACAACTTTCAATCAGACAGTATTTACACGGTTTTTCATAAAAAATGGCACCCTTTTTCTTTCTTTGATAGGTCAGTCAAGTGGTGACCAATTTACATGAAATTTTTACCAGTTGTAGCTGAAGAAATACTTATTCAAA
>Ga0209367_1006040_pt1 | contig 16777 bp, 8 predicted proteins | sample WorMetLIZISLAND2_FD_187412 | JGI IMG/M metagenome (GOLD analysis project Ga0209367, IMG submission 187412) | Marine gutless worms symbiont microbial communities from Max Planck institute for Marine Microbiology, Germany - Olavius geniculatus... ... | reverse complement strand
GTCCTATGACTACCAGGAACATAAGTTCTACCATGTACCTAATAATGTGCCTACCCGATCTACCTCTAGCAATTTTCCAGTGCTAACAGCAAGATCGCCGATCTACCGCTAGAATTATTGATCACAATATGTAATGCTACTGTGCGGCGTGCCACACTGAACTAGCCATAGAAACAAACATTATTGAATAAGCAATATTAGTATGACTATGGCTACAATATTGACTGCTATTTTTTATCTCACGTCGGCGTAATAATATTTAACTCACTCGTTTTCATCCAAAGCATGCATTTTCAGCGCAGAAAGTACACAAACATAATGCCACCCAGCACGGTAAGTAAGTAAGTATTAGTAAGCTTTGTACTTGTAATCTAGCTCATTCGTGGGCGTAGGCTTACGCCTGAAAAATCGAATAGTCGATCTGACGATCCCGCTGAAATTGACGATAGCCAGATAAATTCTGTTTCCTGATTGGTAGCCAGTTCAGTAATTTAGTACATAGGCGGTACCTCGACCCGGGCATACCTTATAGCGACTAAAAGGCTTTTTATAAAAAGACTTTTTTCGTCATCCGAGCACGAGCCTCACATTGATGTTATTTGGGATTATAGGCCTACATGTACTTATGAGTGACGCAAGATCCAAAAACGACTAAGTAAAATTGTTTTTAAGTAGCAACAATTGCCACTTAGCAATAGATTTTAGTGCTAAGCCTATCCGTATTACTGTACGCAGCCAAAACCTGCACTCTTCTCGATGCCGATTCCAGAGCCTCGAGGCATTCTAGGCTCTATACGAAATGCCAGAGGCAGCTTTTGCAAATCAAATGACATCAGTTCATTCGGAACGACGACATTATTGAGTTCACCGGTTTGCCATTAATCTCAGAGTCAATCAGCCGTCGCCGCAACTCTCTCTTTGGTCATGTCGCCAGCTAGGCTGCAAGATCGAGGAACTCCTGCATCTCACAAAACACTGCCACATCGACCGCTCGGACGACGTCTACCAAGTAGCCAAGAAACCGTCGTCCAGGCCGTCCCCGCAACAAATAGGTTGACCAGACTCGGCGGGACAACAACCTCACGCCCGCCGACCTCTGGAGGCGTGCCGTCAGTCGTAGTCACTGCGGGGCGACACTAAGGTCTTAATTTTACTGGGTACCGGGTAAGCACTGACGACGACGACGACAAATTGAACTTATTCAACAACCAAGTGTGGCGACAGCGACGCCGAGTCCGATCGCTATTCTCCGGCCAGAAAAAATAATGCAATTTCTCCGCAACCAGTTGCCCGATTTTAACAAGTAATTTGAGCAAAGCTCACATGACGCGCGATAGCAGCGATCCTACCACTTTGGCAATCAGTGTACAACAATAAGATATTAATGCGCCTTGAACAAGAAATTTAAGCAAAGCTCACGAGACGCGCGGAAGCCTATAGCAGTTCCTGTTCGCAGGTAATCTTAGTCTATCTCCATCCATTTCGTCGTAATTCACTCTTTTGCAGCCAAAAATCGCTAAAAAATCATGTTAAATCAATATTTTTAAGGTTCAAAGTCATTCAAGGTCATCGATGTTGACATTCGTAAGAAGCTCCTCATCAGTGCTTGTTATGATAAGCAGCATGGCTACACGTTAGACAAGGAACAGAATATAAATAACCACTTTTTACAGGGGTACCTCTCGTTGACACCCACGTGCGCAGGCGTGCTTGAATCTAGAGGGTCCGGACTTGAACTGCTAAAATCTACATTCCATGCTGAAAATTTCGTACGCAGGTTGTCTTGGTCTATCTCCATTTTGGCGCAATTCACTCTTGAAATGCGTGCCGCAGCGCAAAATTGTGCAAAAAATTCACTTCAAACCCCTTTTGGGAAGGCTCAAGGTCATTCAAGGTCATCAATGTTGATAAATCTCAAAAGCCTGTCATCAGTGCTTGTTATGATAAGCAGCATGTCTGTGCCTATCTGCAACCGTGTTCACGCTACACGTGATAATTGCGGTAAAATAACCACTTTTTAGGGGGGTAGCTGTCTTTGACGCCCACCTGCGCCGCTAAAAAATGTTATACGCAGGTTGCAGCTTGAACCTAGGGGGTCGGGACTTGAACTGCTAAAATTTACGTTGAATGCTGAAAATTTCATATGCAGGTTGTCTTAATCTATCTCCAGCCATTTCGTCGCAATTCAGTGTTGAAATGTGCGCTGCATCCAAAAATTGCGAAAAATTCATTAAAAAACTCTCTTTGAGGGGTTCAAGGTCGTTCAAGGTCATCGATGTTCATGAATCCAAAAAGCCTGTCACTAGTGCTTATTATGATAAGCAGCATGTATGTACCTATCTGCAACCGTTTTCACATTATTCGAGCCAATAACGGCAAAATGACGTTTTTTAGGGGGGGTACCCATCTTCGTCGCCCTCGTTCGAGGGGAACCCCTGCACCCAGTGGCACGAAATTTTGTCACGATAAACTAGAGACCTTGGGGCAGCCATAATGAAAATTTAGTGATCCTAGCTTGCACCATTTTGATACAGATCACGAGTGTGACAGACAGACGGACAGACAGACGCCCAGATGATGGCAAAGACGCGCGAAGCATGCTGCTTTCGCGCGTAAAAAGTACTTAAATTTGAGGTATCCGTATGGAAGACTCTTTGGATTTATAGAGATCAAAACTTAGATTCTTAAAAATGTACGTTCTACGCTAAAAATGTTATACGCAGGTTGTTTAGGTCTATCTCCAGCCATTTCGGTGCAATTCACTCTAAAAAAAATCTGTGACGCAACCGGAAATCGCTAAAAATTTACTAAAAACTCCTATTATGGGGGTTCAAGGTCATTTAAGGTCATCGACGTTGACATCAATAAAAAGCTTGTCACTATTGCTTGTTATGATAAGCAGTATTATATATGTCTATAGACTACCTATCTGCAACCGTTTTCACGCTGCGTGAGCCAACAGCGGTAAATAACCACTTTTTAGGGGAATAGCCGTTTTTGACGCCCGCCTGTGCTGCCTCCTTGAACCTAAGGGTTCGGGAATTGGACTGCTGAAATCTACGTTTAGTACTGAAAATTTCATACGTAGGTTATCTTGGTCTACATGTAGGCGCGCTGCATCCAAAAATTGCGAAAAATTCACTAAAAACCTCTTTCTGGGAGAAGGGGGCTTCAAGGTCGTTCAAGGTCATCGATGCTAAAAATCTAAAAAGTCCGCCACTAGTGCTGGTTATGATAAACAGCGTGTGTGTACCTATCTGCAACCGTTTTCACACTATACGAAGCAATAGCGGCAAAATAACGTCTTTTTAGGGGCGTACCCCTTTTTGACGCCCTCGTTCAAAAGAAACCTTCTACCCCAGAGATATGAAATTTTGTTACGATAAACTAGAGACCTTGGCTCAACAAACAGTGAAGATCTCGTAATCCTATAGCTTGCGTCTTTTTGACACAATACCGCAGTGTGACGGACGGACGGATAGACAGACAGACGGACGGACGGACGCCGCGACGATGGCTAAGACGCGCGAAGCATTCTGATATCGCGCGTAAAAATTTCTGGAGCTGCTTAACGCTGACACTACTTTGGATCAAACGGTATACACAATGTACCCACCGCACCTTATTGTACGTGTTGCCTTATGCCAAGGTGTTAAGCCTATAGAGCCTATACGTCGTGACTCGCGGGACATGCGTATAGACATCGTAAGGCTTAGAGCAGATAGTGTGAAATTATACAGTCGTTGTCGTACTGTTAGATAGACTCACGAGTACTAATCACTGTAGCCTAATCTATCTGCTGCATTAAGCGCAGACCGTGTTTACGACCGTTTCGTTCCATTTGCTGTAAAGTCTAGGCTACTGCTAGTTGGAAGTACCGGCTGTGTGACAGTGATTACTGCGTGGAGATCACCCATTAGGCCTACTCTACTGCCGATCAACGTGGAGATCTTCGCCATGCATGCTAGTGTTTACTAGTCACCTTATTGCAACAACAACAACAACAAATACAACGTGCAACACAATACGCGGTACGATATTACAAGAAGCCTAGCTGTCGCTAGGACAGCCGGCCATACTGGTTGACAGTGACCTTCAAGGTCATCCAAGGTCGATGATTTTTATTTCATCCGAAAGGGCGTATGCCACTACCTATTACACTGTAATGATTAATAGTAACCTTAGCCGTATCTCTCACCGTTTCCGAGATATGGCCAGTTTTCCGTTGAAAACACACATTTTTGTACCCCCGTCATTTAACCCCCAATTTGAAAATGTTCCCCTTGCACTAGATGGCTAAAATTTTGCATGCCCAAGTATAACACACATGGTTAATTATTCCTGTAAAAAGTTTTCATCTATGACCTGAAGCTTAGCCACAATACATCCGTGACAGACTGACGAACGGAAGAACAACTCGTATACCTATAGCTCGACCGTTACTTAAGTAGTCTACGGTCGGCTAAAAAGCACGTTGCAGTCGCTGTATCAGCAAGACCAAGAAGAGATTATGACTTATAGACTACCGAGCCGACTTCAGTACGTTGCAGTAGTCAATGCGCGATGCATGTGTATAGGCGTCATTTAGGCTGGAGGGGTCTACGGACATACCAAGAATGTATGATTTTATTTTTTTTCGTAAATCGTACCTTGGAAACAGTGTTACTGCTTCAAAAACAATACGTTATGCACGTAGACTGAAAACCTCCCCAATGGTTTATTGAAATGACGCCAATGTGTATAAGAGTGAGCGGCGTGTACGAGAGTGCGCTATAGAGACAGAGCGTAGCACAGGTATGAAGATCTCATTAATGTCACGATATGTTGTTGCTCGTAATAGGGCTTCAGGGTCGATATAATATCACTTTCTCAGAACGCCTGCAGCCGATTATAGGACACGATGCGACACGCAACGGCACTGCAGATAAAACAGCATCAATTAGTGCATTTCTCAAAACTATGTTAGTTATAGGGCGTCGGTCGTCACTAGTGCCCCGTTTACGTACGTCGTGCGCTCGTCGATGTACTCGTCGTGCGCTGGTCACAGCCTCCTCGTGTAAACGGGGTCTAAATACAGTCTTTCTATTGTGTGCATGATAATAGTCGCGTTTCGCTTGTACGCAGCTGCTGATCAGTCAACGCGTAGCATTGTTTACCGACCTAATACAATGCAATGCGGCAAAACAATAATGTATTAGCACCTGCTTCCTCTGAAATTTCCTGAATTTGACAAGAAATTGCATAATTTTACAGCACACACATTTTGACTGCAGGAGAGTGCAGGTTGCATTAACTTACGCGTGTAGGCTACCGCAGAATAATGCGAACACTGCAAAGTACAAGAATAATGAATAATATTAATAACACAAACCATGTTCGGTAAGTTCAGCTGGACTACTAAATTAGATCGTTTTGTTAAAAATTGTTATAGTGTATTCGAAAAAAATTTGAACATCATTTAACAGTAAACACGACGTTTTTATTTGACCACAGTATAGAAAACATAGCGGAACCAAAACTCTGCAAAAACTAGAAAAATATATAATTGAAATAAAGGTTTTTTTATTTGACAAAAAGATCTAGGCTACATTACACTTTACAAGGCAACGTTTGTTCATTTTCCTGGCATTATTTATTACGGATGGAAGCTAATAATGCCGTCTGAGAACATTATCCCAGACAGTTCTCGTTGGCTTACTATCGCTGTCTGTTAACGCAAGTCAATACAGTGGCTTACGGGAGTACATGCAGTACGCATCTGCTATAGCAGCTTAGCCGGTCGGAAAACGATATGGTGAATCGTAATGCATACTAATATAGGCCTAGTATTGTTTCCCATTGCGAGTTGCAAATCGTTCCAAATTCTAATCGATTATTTATTGTTGTCCAGAGTTTACGACGCCGCAAAACATTCATAGGTGCGTTTATAAAAGGTGCACTAGTAATTTTGGTTTTTACAACTCGGCGGCCATTTATGCGGATAACAACTAACTGTTCTGCTGCTGTTACATTCACAAATGCGCTGCGAGAGTTACGAACCTAATACCCCGTTTACACGATAAAGCAAACATAAAGCAAACTTAAAGCGCACATCGTGCTCGTGTATATTGAATACGTTTGCTTCACGTTTGCTTCATCGTGTAAACGGGGTATAAGACAGTCGTGCTGACAGACGTCACATCGGACAATATAAAATAGAAACGTTGGTTGTTCAAACGGCTGCGGTAATTACGTGATTAATTTCTCGCTAATATGAAAGCCTATACGCTGGTCAGTTTTTCAACATCTAAGTGAATTTTTGAAGATGCCCAATCATCCTGTTATTCAGTGGATGCTAGACTGCGTAAACTGATTAGGCCCTATGTTTGTATAATTAGGCCTAGGCCTAAGTGCGTTTTAGTACTATTGTTTTATGCTTATTTGTATGTTCTTTTCTTAATTTTCGTGCTGCATTAAAAAATAAACTACGTTAAACGCTTTCTTGTTTCTTGAAAAATGTTACACGCCCTGTAAACAATCGTGAACTTCAACGTCTCTCAGTAAGCCGCGAGATGATGTCAGATCCGCTGATTTCTGATGCCTTATTCAGCCCATTCCAGTTTCTCGTCAACGTCCTACAATATACACATAATATTAAAAGATTAATAATATTAAATTATTAACACAAGTGAAATTGTCTATCGCTTATAACATGGCTCGAATGTCGGGCTCGTTTCGACAAACGGATTGCTTCAGTTCGTTCTGGGATAAATTTCTACAGACGGGTAAAACCCAAATTCTCATTACGCCGACTTTGCGACAAAGCCCGCAACAAAAGTCGTTGACGTGGGTTTCGTTAAAATTGTTTTTAGTTTTCGGACAAACTATGAGACGTTTCCGCTTGCATGCTTTTGGACTTATTGTGTATCTTGCGCTTGCGTTGTTGAGGGTTGCGCTTGTCAACTTTACATTAAACGAATATATGACGATGATGCGACTTTTACCGAAACCTCCAAGCAGAGAAGTTTTGGCGTGATAGTCGGCATAATGAAATTCGGGCTTAAACAATTTAACCAGCTCAATAATGTACTGTACCTCGAAAACGTCAGTTTATACGGCACGGACGAGCAAAACGCGTATTTTATTGCAACCCATTCATAATAATTCAACAATTAAATATTTCCGAGAAATGTCACTAACCACTGTCTTCCTCTTTGTGCTTCTTGCATCTGTCAAAACAAATACAACAGAAATTGACACAAAATTATTTAAGCTGTTTGTTTGTGGCTGCCCATGAAACAAAATAACGATATCTATAACCAAAAAAATTAGATCAAACTTTAACATACGAACTTCCAAAGTTTCCAAGTTTAACAGCTTCAAGCGCTTAGCATTACAACTGACATATCGTTATAGTTCCGAAGTCTCTCTTGGTAAAATCTCTTCTGTGCCGATTCAATTAGTGTAGTATCTTGATCACACTACATGTATATGGCCTGGAGACCACACTACACAAAAATAATAATAATAACGATCGTACTTATGCAACGAAACTTCAAAAAAGTAATAAACGGTAGGCTGAGATACAAGAAAGAACGGTGAATTAGCCTACATTTGGCCGCATAGCCTGTGTGTTTTTCTAACGATGTGCGATGACGTCAGTAGGCTACGGATCGTGACACCCAGATCGTGCATTAGATGCTCCCTATTCAGATCTAATTGCGACTGTGGCTGCTCAAGGGCTCGGCAGTATTATATTGTGCCAAGGAGAATCGAATTATCTGTCGCTTCCTATGCATCTGGTGGAGCTCCAGCGGCTGTTTCGAATTTTACACCTCATAGTTGTCGTCAACATATCAACACATAATAGCTGCCCTTAGTGTAGTCTAATAAGGTGGAGTATCAAAAACACAGGAAAACTGTAAAGGTACATGCATTTTGGCTTAATATAGTGTTTATCAGCTTGCGTACGACTTCAGTTTATCAATCTCTTACTAAAACTTCTCGTCACGTAGGATACCGGATTACCAGAAAGTCGACAACTTTAATAGACCTGTGTTAAACCCATTATGGCGATTTTTAACGAATGAGTATCCACATCTCGAAAACTGCGACATGGTTGGTATAGATCATTAAAAATCGTATACGCCAATGTGACAGAAATATTGCATGCAGAAATAACAAAAAGCCCATCTGTCGCTAAAATAGCCGACCGTACGGGTTGTCAGTGACCTTGAAGGTCATCCAAGGTCGATAAGTTTTATCTCGTCTGAAAGAGCATATGCTATTACGGATCTTAAAAGACAATGCCGACATTAGCGACGTAGGCCTAAAGTGCCTTGTCGGCTTTCCAATGGCCCTAAACTGTGAGACCACAGATGACCTTTCGATGTTGAAATAGATCTATTGTGTATTTTGCACCAATTTGACTGAATATTTGTGCGGTTTTATAGACAACTATGTAGAAATAAATGAAAATATTCTTAGTTTCTGCCAATGCAAGGCGAAATGAGGTGCCAAACTAGTATAGAGTGGCCAAAACGGCAATTTTCACTGCTTTCAGTGGCTATATCATTTGAAGATCATAATATAAATTTAAATAATTAAATATTCGGCATGGAATTAGAGTTTTTATCGACTTATAGTATATGCGGTATTATATCTGCCGGGGTTCTGTGTAGAAGACACTTCAAACAAACGTGCTGACTGCGATACACGCGTCACATGCGAGCATGTCAATCCGTTGCCAAGTAGGCCTAGTTTTTGCTGCAAATGTAACGAATAACAGTAAGGCCAAATTTTTAAGAACAGCATTGTGAGTGAAAAAAAACATAAAGCTGACGCCATGTTTTCTACACTTTTAAGCGGTAGCTGAGCTTCCTGTAAGCTAAAGCTAAAAGTAACGAATATATAGGCTAGACCTATATCGTACAATTCGTAAGTGACTCGTGACTCTGCATTACGACCACAAATTGGGTTGAATTAACTTCAGCAAAGAGCCCGAACGGCGAGAATAATAATGCCCATTATCCACTCTGAAGTCTTCTCGGCACTACACTGTGGGTTGTCACGTTTTGTAACTCGGCGATGCAGCAGCAAAGCGCAGATTGCAAGGGATAGTGCAACGTACCTGGACTTGTGCAATAGCCTGGGCCAAATCCAAACAATCAAAGGGCAGATGGTGTGAATTTACCTCAAGACATTTGAGTCGCGCAGAAGACTGGCGCGTTGTTTGACACAGAAACACGAGAATCGGATTTGTCGGCTGCCTCGACTGACGCTCTGCCACAAACAACGCGTTCTCTAAAGGTCCATGGCCACGGTCAAACTCACTTGTAAAATTTATGTGGACTTCAATTTAATCAATTAGACATTTCACCTTGCCTATATAATATGATGATTTCAGCTTTATAAATGTATGAAATTATTGCCTAAATATAACGAAAAATGGTGTTACGTTACGTTATGCTGAAAAATCTGACCTTGGCAAGTGGCCAGAAGTGACGTCGCCGCGTGTACCCAGTTAGTGTTTCCCAGTTAATTTTAATATTTTTAATGGCAAAAAATACTGTGTCACATATGAAAACTGCAGCAGTACATAGGTAGACGATTTGATTTTATAATGCTTATATTTATGTGCGTATTTTACTTTGACTATGGGTACACGTGGTGACGTCATTAGCCTGTCAACATGGCGTCTCGTTTTCTGCGTCGTTTTGACTCGTTTTCGTTGATCGTCGATTTCAAATGTAAGTTTCTTCGTGTTGACAAAACGCTGGGTGCCGATATTATTGTCAAAATTCTCAGAAAATTGTGCTTTTTTAGGAAAATGGTAAGTTAAGTTTGGTGTCCATGAACCTTTAAGCTTTAAAAAAATTATAAACAACAGACGTTGACTCTAACTAATGAGTAATGATATTGCGTTTCAGCAAAAACTGGTTGAGACTGATGTACTTGAAAAACCATTTCTATGGTTTACTGCACGGGTTGGCGTCTTTAGGGGTTTGGGCGTCCCTTACAACTTCATTGGCAGCATTCGCAAGTGATTGTTAAAATGTTATTATGCGGCCGTCCGAATAGGCCGCGTTACGAGTATTGCCTGTCCGTTCGGTCAAACATTGGTCTGTCCCTCCCGCACAGGATCCAAACTCGAAAACAAAAAAAAACTTAAAAAATTAAAATTTATGTGAATTTTCCACGGCATGAGTAACCGATGTGCCAATTTTTCGTCTAAAGGATCAAAAATCAAAAAAACTCACAAAAATGGCGCACAGGCATATCTTGCGCAAACACTGGTCTAATTTATCGCGACGCCAGCCAATGTAAAGACACACTGTCAGTAATTGAAATGCAAAATACTGTACGAGCACTGAGCACAGATAGGGCCAGTAATATAGACTGCGCTATGGAACACAATTTGGCCACAGGACGAGGCTTCTACATATATTTGCAGCATTGCCCAACTCTAGCGGCCACATCTCTTATTGGCAATGTGCACGGCGACATCTTTGTAGGTTTTTATGCTGAATCCAGTGCCGAAGCGTGCCGAAGCATATAACCGTCATTGACCACTCACTGCATGGCAGTCAAGGCCTCTTACAATGACGTCAACTGCCAAATGCCAATAGAGAATGTTCAGCAAATGCCAGAGAATCCAGAGGATGTTTTTTATACCCCGTTTACACGATGAAGCAAATATTAAGCAATTAGAACACACGTTGTGCACCTGCTTGATCTTTGCTTGATCGTATATGTAAACGGGGCATTAGTGATGCCAGTAGATGTGCGGTGGATGATTCGCCGGCTTGGCTCTTCGACATTGTTTGTCACATGTTCCATGGCGGCGTGGTTTTCCTAGCCGTTCATCACAAGTTCTGAGAACGGTCAATGCCGATGTGCCAATTGTCGACAGCTTGACTCCAGGAACAAGAAATCTGAGCTAATGCTCATGAGACGCGCGAGAGCCTATAGCACTTCATGTTCGCAGGTAATCTTGGTCTGTCTCCATCCATTTCATCGCGATTCACTCCTTTGCAGCCAAAAATCGCCAAAAGATCACCAAAAACCCCTATTTTTAGGGTTCAAGGTCAATCAAGGTCATCAATATTGACAATCCTAAAAACGACGTCGCTAGTGCTTGTTATATTAAGCAGGATGTCTGTGCCGATCTGCAATCATTTTCGCGTTAGGCAAGAAAGCAGCGGATAAATAATCACTTTTAAGAGGGGAACCCCTCTTTGACACCCACGTGCGCAAACCTCCTTGAACATAGAGGGTCCAGACTTAAATTGCTGAAATCTACATTCAATGCTGAAAATTTCATACGCAGGTTGTTTTGGTCTATCTCCAGCCATTTCGGCGCAATTCACTCTTGAAATGCGTGTTACAGCCCAAAATCGCGAAAAAATTGACAAAAAAACCCTATTTTAAGAGTTCAAGGTCATCCAAGGTCATCGATGTTGACATTTCTAAGAAGCTCGTCGCCAGTGCTTGTTATGATAACAGTGACAGTGTCGGCCTATCACTGCACTTTCAACAAAGATGGAACGCAATTTTTAGCAAGCTCGATCAATATCCTTTGCGATATGCTTCGACAATCGACAGTGATACTAGAGTGTCCTGTCTGCGTCGACGAAGACTGAGAGTGTATGTGTTGGTTTACGATGACTAGAGTTACGAAAACCGATGAGTCTTAAGTGTTTTGCGAAAAGCCGCAGCACAATAAAAAGTTCACATTTAAGGGGTGATTCAGTTCAAAATACTTGGAACGCAGAAGAAGAATGCGCGCTTTCCGAACTGATGAGTCCGTGTTCCTACTGTTCTTCTCTGACAAAAACTGCATTAGTAGCGAAGGAACGGAGCTGGCGGCGTCCAGATTCCGCGGTGTTGAATTGCACGATGTCGGTGATATCCGGGCCGCGTTGATGAAGAATGAATGAAATAGGCTACACCAGTATGGCTCAATTTGTGCCTGCGAAGATGCTGTATGGTGCAGGCGACCCGTGATCTGCGTGCAGTCTTGAGAACAGACCACATTCTACAGGCCTACACACTGCAGAGGTGCCGAAGTAGATAGGCTACACGAAGCCCAAACAGCACAATGTGTTATACTCGTCACCTGGGTGACGGTTGATGACAAAGTAATTCAGTAATTCCGTTTGTTGTCGACGAGTGAAAGGCAAATGGGTTTTATCGCTGCGTCTGTTCAGTGTTCGCAGCAACAGTTTGTCGACAACATGGCAACGTATATCAGCACATTGGGAAAACCTCATTGTGCGCTTAGCGACAATGAAACAAAATCATATCACATTAAAGTACGCTATGCTTTGGAAGTGAAACACATTACTAAAGAGTATAGAACTAAGTTATGCCTAAGACGAAAGAGAAATAAGAACGAGCAAAAATTAAGTGATCGAGAAGAACGTGAATAATGGATCCCGACAAGCAGATTATGTTTTGAAATTTGTATTAAAGCTTGCGTTTTGCGATCGACTTCCTGTGTGACTACTCTCGAAAATAATTATTTTTGGTGTCAAAAATTCTATCAGAGTGTGTCACCTTTGCTAAAATTCTAAGCGAGTTAACAACTCACTTGATAAATAACGTAAAACAATGCATTAAAATATACGAATAAAAATGTTTGTTTACTGGCGTGCCATAGTCTAAAACAAAAAGCCCAGCTGTCGATAAAATAGCTGACCGTACTCTTTGTCACTGACCTTCAAGGTCATTTAAGGTCGATGATTGTCATCTTATCTGAAAGGGCGTATGCAACTTTCTGTTAGTGATTAATAATAACTTTGGCCATATCTTCGAGATATGGCCAGTTTTCGACTGACAAACGCAGATTATTTTTACCCCCCCCCTCTATTCAACCCAGAATTTGAAAATGTTCTCTTTGCACTCAAAGATGTTAAAAACATTAATTTGCAAATAAAAAACATTAAAACATTTTTTTCATTTTTATAAAGCACATGCAAAAATACATAAAAACAATGAACCACATTTAGCACAATAACGTGTTAAAAAGAAAAACCTACCATTTGTGAAAACTGAAGACCGGGATGTACTGAATATTATTATGTAACCGTGATTATGGTACAAATCGAAAACAGGACTAAACGCAATTTGCTTATGAGAAATGCGTCATATTTGTAATTTTGTATGTTTATTTTTAATAAGAACAAAAACGCGACATAAAATAGAACAGAAACATTAAAAACATTTTTTAAAATTAAAAACATAAAAAATAACAAACATTAAAAAATTAAAAAAAACATGTTTTTAAAACTTTTATAAAAACGTAAAAAATGTTTTTGACATCTATGCTTGCAGTCTACAAAGGGCTAATTATTTCTGTAAAAAGTTGTCCCTTATGACCGAAGTCTTAGCCGCAATACATTCGTGACGGACCAACGGACGACGGACGACAGACGACAACCGCACCATAAGCTCGACCGTTAGTTAAGTACGGTCGGTTAATGACATACCGTTATTTTAATTTTTACGGAGTGCGGCAAAACTAAGTATTCTTTAAAATTGTTTGCCATTGTTGAGCAACCGCTTGAAATTTAATGCAAAATTTTATACACTTATTGCTTGTTTTTTTCCTACACAAAAAGGCCAATTGACATTTGATATTCTTTTACTGTGGCAAAGTTAGGCCTATCAATTGTGCTGCGAGTCAACACCGTAATTTTGCATTTCTAAAAACTTAGTATTGTAACCAGTAAGTTGTTATATTATACAATGAAGTTAAAACTTAGAAACAATGTTTTAACTTTTAATTAGTTGATGCATTTGTTGACAATTTTTCACCAAAGCGAAATCCGTTGCTGAACTCAAACGGACGCCGCAGATAATCTGGGACAACTTGCCATCAACAAGGCTGTTTAAACTTTACTGAGAGATTAAATGCATGTGTGAAAGCTGGCGATGGACACGTCAAGTAGGCCTACTCACAATGATTGGCAAACTGTTATTACGTTCTTCGAATGAGGATGTTTTTTTGCAGCGCAAACATGGTGATCTTTTCTATCAGTACGTAAACGTGAAAAATGACGATGTGGCTGCAAAAAAATCTAAAAACTTTTTCTTAGTGTCTTAGTTACAGATAATTAAATGCCTTTTAGTATTGTTACGTGAGTATAAATAGACAATAAACGTGTGAAATTTTTCTTCAAAATTTTTAGCGATACTTTCGCCACACACTGCAGACATTACAAATGTACTTTTATTCCTGCTTTTATAATTTAATTTCCATTTAGAACATTTGTTTTTTTAGTTTATCTGTTAAATTAAGCTGACAGCTTTTTTCAGTTTTTAAGTGCAAATTTCAATCGTATCGTATTACAACGAAACTAACCTCATGAAATGTGTATTATTCGTAGAACACATTATGTCTGCTACATAGGCCTAAGTTCAGTTTATTTACGTTTCGACTTATGACTGTTACTTATATACGTATGGAAAAAATACACTGTTTTATTACAATAATATTCTGACGAACGGCAGTCAGATCTACAAACCGAAAATTCGTCTAGAAGTTGCCGGTGGCCATTCTTCGGATGACATAGGTTCAGGCTCGACGGGCGCCGAGCGGATCTCAAACGGCGGCAGAGCGTGAACGCCGCTAAAAACACAAATCGCCAAACAACTGACTACTGCTGCGCCTAGATTCGACATTCTGTCGTAAAAACTATAAGACACGTTGTTCGCAACTAACTGGTGGTAACTGATTCAGCGGCTGACGGCGTCATTGGTCCGCTTAGCGGAGCAGCATCATTCAGAACAGAGCGATTCTGCCGCATACGCACGTAGCACGGCTGCCTGCAGTGTGTCTCGAAACGAAAACGAGAACGCAAATAACTGGCTTTTCATGCGTGACAACTAAAACAATTGAAACTAAAATGTTGTATAGCAAACGAAAACTGAAAATTGCGGCCAAACAGCTGCAGTGAATAATAGTGTTTTTATTGACAGCATGTATATAAAAACTCGTTATCGCTCTATCCAACGGTACCATCGCAGACCCTTCTACGACGTACCGTTTAGGCACAGTACATGCGTTACAGACAAACATAGGCCTACAGACGAAAAATGACAGACACAATGTAGTACCATAGGCGCGACCGTAAGTACAATCGGCCAATGAATAGCTGTTTACAAAACAAAATCAAGTTGAAATCTAATATAAATTACCTAAAATAATTTCTGCTTTTTATTAAAAAATACATTAATATAGAAAGCTCGCTGAAATAGCAATTTTCTAAAGTTCCATTATTGGGCGCCCTTTAGATCGAGCGCTGGGTACGATGTGTCGTCTGTTTTTTGTCTGTCGTATGTCTGTAACGCATGTATTGTGGCTAAACTGTTCGACGTAGGAGATCAGCGATGGTGTTGGAGAGAGCCATGACGAGTTTCTATAGGCTGTTAATAGTAACCATGTTTCTATCTGCAGCGGTTTGACCGCAATTTTGAATGCATTGTTGCTGCCTGCAGCCATTACCCACGTGCGCCAAATTACCGTATCGTATCCTAGCGTTGATTGTAGTGTTCGATATAGCAGCGTTACCATAGCGTGTATCGGACTACAGTCACTCAAGGAAATCGCTTTCTTCTCGCGACTGAAAGTCGGCGCTAGCTTTCGGAGTTCGGATGTAGGCGGTACGTTTGGCCCACCCCAGCGACAGCTGGATTTCTTGTTAAAAACGCAGTTTTAGACAGTTGAAGCGACGATGACAATCTGTCAGCTAGCGTGCCGGTACGTTGCATATTATGTCGGTATTTAATCAATGTTTACACAGAGGTACCCGGCTAAAACGTCGCAGCTGATATTTGGAAATGGCACTGGTGGACTCGCTGTTTATTTGCACAAACAAATTAACAGGATATGCGCATATTCTTTTTGCATGAGTTGCGGCATTAACTTCAGCATATAATTGTCACGGAGAAACATCTAGCGTCAGCTCCCTGACGACGTTTGCAGAGCTATAAGCGACCATATGGACTTGCCTTGTCGTTTAACTTTTGCAGTAAAAACGTCAGACTTTCCACCTACCTAAGAATGTGGTTGCGTATAATAACATAATGCATTTTTGCTACGCTTTGTTTTTAAATTTTGCATTTAACCACGGCATATAACAGCGTTTATCTGACACGTTGCGCATCGTCACGAAGGTAATCTAATGGCTTTTCGACTGCGTCAACAATTGGCACAACCACCGGAGGCGACGGACTGACTGATGGGATAATATGCCATCCTAACTTCTTCACAGCTGGAGCTTAGATGTAGGCTTATCAACTAAGTCTAAAGCAATGGCGTGCAAATCAGCATATAGACATGTCATGTATTTTAAGTTATAACCAGTGTTTAAATTGTGGAAACAATTGGAAATTCCAACAAACGAGTGAAGCGCCGAAGGCGCCGAGATCGAGACGCCGAAGGCGTTGAGGAGGGCAGAGGTCTGAGAGGGATATCTATTCTCAGTGGCGTATTTAGGATTTGGCAAAGGGGCGGCATGGCGAGCGCGCAGAGCTCAACGGGGACCTAGGGGAGGAGCCCCCAGCGGGGTTCAGCGGCAGAGCCCCTGGTCGGGGGGTCGGGGGGCGAAGCCCCCCTGAAGCTGCAACACTTTTTGCTTTTGAAAGTTTGATGAAAGCCGTAAATTCGCCCATTTTTTTCTGAAATTCGGAAACGCAGAAAATCACAGCGTCATATCAGATGCAATCTCACATGGCGATTTTAATCGCATATTGTATCGGTATGAAAAAAGACCATCAAACATTGTTTAATTTT
>Ga0209367_1006039_pt1 | contig 16778 bp, 14 predicted proteins | sample WorMetLIZISLAND2_FD_187412 | JGI IMG/M metagenome (GOLD analysis project Ga0209367, IMG submission 187412) | Marine gutless worms symbiont microbial communities from Max Planck institute for Marine Microbiology, Germany - Olavius geniculatus... ... | reverse complement strand
GACCCCACCCTTACCCTTCCATCCCCCATTCAAAATTTCTGGATCCGCCACTGACCTGAATGCGGACAAACCAAGAAAATAATAATACAAATAAAACCGGTATTATTAAGCTCAGTGCACACTGTTACACACGTGAGACATAGTCAGTAGAGTACCTGTTTCAGTCCGGAATTCCGAATGTTAACCACTACATGATGTACAGCACTGCAAAACACACAGATAACACATAGGCTATGTACCTACTACTGTTGCACACAAAGCTGATGAGTGCTACACCCTACATTTGGGCTGTGCACCCCCAGTTTAATGTGCATAACATATACGTACTGGCCAATAGCAAGTTTTATCGGTGACACCAGTGTAGCAAAAGACATCTTGTCCAGCAGAGTTTGGGTTGAAGCACAGCACCCCCAGATTTTCGGGACTAGAACCACCACTGCAAATGTCTTAGATCTCCAATATTAAGCTACTGTCACTGGGTTGGACTGTCCGCTTTGATCTCTAGTGTAGTCTTGGCCTTGGCCAATGAAACATCCAAGAATTTTAGTCATACTTTTCTAACCTGTATGCCTAAATAACTTCTGCACTTAATAGGCCTATTCAGTTAGACAAATGTTTACTCAACTGGTAGCTATAGGCAACATTTGTCCCTAACATGGATTTTAAGGGCTTTAAAGAAAATGAGGCCACCCTGAAGAAGAAGGATCTGCATAGACAGCCAGGTCCACTGCGTGGGAGCTCGTCCTTTTTTTCGGCGCTTTGAGCCGGCGAGGGTTAACCCAATTAAGCTAGCACACAACCAAAGTCGGTCCGATGCTTGTAATGTATCCAAGGTCTATTAGACCACCTAAGCGGCGAGTAAACCTAATGGAAGCGCGGCTCTATACGCAGCACTTGCCTACAGCTGCTAGTACGGTAGCTTAGCAACATGTACGTTTGTCATACTGTGTAAACAAAACAGCACAACAGCATTAGAGCATCACTGACGTAACGACTTACTAGCAAACTGTGGCACATTATCTCTGACCAATAACTTTCACACAGTCAGTTACTAAGATGTTGACACTTGACGCTATATTTTTACCAATTTATTTAGTTAATTAGCGCAAAATTCCACGCAAACGCGCCTACACCTCATGACGTCATCGTCGTCTGCAGATAATATAGCAAAAACTAACAGCCCGCAAATTGACGCTAAGTTTAAATGCATGACGCCTGCCGGGAGTGGCTTGAAGTCGAAATTACGATGTAAATTAATTTGCAAAAAAATTCTGACAAATACATCGGTTGTTGCCCAATCTAGCAATCTTGTGCAGTAGCAGGCGTTTTGTGGTTTATCACGTTACGTTACGCGTATTCGCATCCGCATCGGGTTGATTGCGACGATTAGACGCATCAGTTGTGACTTTGTTTACTTTTTGCGTACGATGAGTAATAAAAGTTATTTTTTTGATGACACATGTGTAATAAAACCAGTAAAACCACAGACCTATACATTAAAACTTATTTTTCGATTATCTGTAGCAGTTTAATAGCGTGTGAAATTTAGATTATGGCGGAAACGGGCGTTCTGCCGTTCGTTCGCGGCATAGATTTCACGAAGAACGACTTCAGCGACGGCAACTTTCCCTATCACGTAACGGACATGGTGGGACTGCGCTGGCTGCGACTCAATAAGACCGGTCTGGACATTATACCGTTCGAACTGTCGAATCTCAAAAAACTGGAGTCGTTGTCGCTTGTGAGGAACAATCTGCGAGATATTCACGCCGACGTTTGTCAGCTGCCCAACCTCAGGTTTCTGTTTTCTTCTGGGGCGGCACTAAATACCAAGAAGTAGTTGTTTAAACAGCAGGGTTGTTTTTGGTAACTCTAAATATTGAAATAAGGCATTACAGCATCACTGACGTAACGTAATGGTGAAAGCGAGTCTCGACCTTTCCATGAGGAACGAAGGACTGCCAGCAGTAGTTGTGGCATTGTAACTGTTGGCTTGGTAAAACTGAACAATAGGTCCGTTGCTTTTGCATTAGCTGAATAAGCAGCAGAATGATGATGGAAAAGCAGTTACTTTTGCATAAAAATCTTCACTGTCATGCAGGTAAATTTTTCATAATAGTGTTTTTTTCTAACATTTGCTGCACTTTTTGAGTTGCAAAAACAGCGATTATTGCCAACGGACCTATTATTCAATTTAACCGTTGGCTTAACATGTCTTACACTTCTGTGATTGTAAACAACCTTGGTTGTTTTTGGTATTTTTAATAAATAGTGTGACTGAGGTTTCTCATTTTTTTTACTCGTTATCTGGTATGACCGAAACGTGCTGAGTATCTACCTGGTTGGTCTATGAATACCATACCATACCATAAAACTTCGAATAGATTAGGTCTGCTTAAAATTTAGATTTCTGCACTTATATTTCCGGAAAATTATGACAATATTTGCATTTTTGGACAGCCATGTTTGTATGACAATTTTTGAACAAAAGTATATTTTTAGACAATTTTCTGACAGTACAATTACCCTAACCACTCCTCTTTTATGTTGTCTGCCATTCGGCTCATTCTCCTCCCTGTTACAGTCACTGAAATGTCTGTGTTGCTGAACTGTTGTGAAGCTGAAGAATGTGTGCGTGTGCCAGAGGAACTGTTTAGTCTGCAGGAATCCTGCAGCAGGATTATTTACTTACTTACTTTCGTACTTACTTACATGCGTAGGTTTCTGAACTGTCGTGACAACAAGCTAAAGAACGCCGGCGTGCCTGATGAGCTGTTTAGTCTGGAAGATCTGTCAGTGGTTGATCTGAGTCACAATCAGCTGCGTGAGGTGCCCGCGGGACTGGATCAGGCCAAGAATCTCCTTGTACTCAACCTCAGCCATAATCTCATAGGTACTTTTCTGGTACTGGATGTTGATGAGACTTGTTGAGAATAGTTCTTCCTAAATTTGAGAATTATATTTTACCGAATTCACTGAAGCCACCAGTATTACCGATGGCATAAGTAAGCACAGGCTAAGTGATATGAAGATTACTATCACAAACTAGAAATATGGGGCAGAGCCCAACGTGAGGCTGCCCGGCACAGTAAGTCCAATTGGGGGACAGTTAAGGGGTTGAAATTTCGTTCGCAGCAAAGTCACGTGGCCAGAACGCAACTGCATTATCATATACATGTATGCCAAACACAATGTTAAACTTGGGTGGTTCGAAATTCAACAGAACTTTGTTGTTTGTGAACCCAAGCTCACGAATTTTTCTGTGTTTGATGTGGAATTGATCATAGTTATAAAAATGCCGTTTTCCGTTTATCGATATCTCTATCCGTTCTCAAGATATACGCGATCAAAGTCTATAAGTTCTCCGAAAATGCGCGAACTGTCGATGTTGGGTAGGTCAAAATGAGCAAACACAACTTCATCGTTAGTGAAAACAAGTCCACTAATTTTCTTGCATTTGACGTGGAATTGAGTGTGGTTGAAAACGCCGTCAACCGCTTGTCGATACCTTTATTTGTTCCAGAGATATTCGCGGTCAAAGTCGAAAGTTGTCCGAAAAAGTGTGCACTGTCGATTTTGGGTAGGTTGAAATGAGCAAACACAACTTCGTGCTTAGTGGACCAAAGTTCATCAATTTTTTTTGTTCAACGCAGAAGGGACAGTAGTTTATAACGCCGCTGACCGCTTGTCGATGTCTTAATCATTTCCAGAGATATTTGCAGTCAAAGTCGAAAGTTGTCCTAAATCGAGCCAAATTTTGGATGTTTTTTGCCTTACCAAATTTTAAGGGGGCCACCCCCCGAAATTTTGTACACGCATTAACACCCCATCCAGCAGCACATCAGGTGGTAAAGTTTCATTAGGCTAATCCCCTTAGCATCAAAGATATAGTGGCTCATATGCTAAATTTTAAGCCAATTTTTGACCCCCCCCTTTGAAAAAAATTGTTGGCGGAGCCCCCATCCCCGATGCAGTATACGCTAGCAAGACTTGGCCATTCTGTAGCGCGTGTAAAAATTTTGTGGAGCAGCGCCCCCTAGGGGCTGAAATATGTTATTCTGAAAAAGTCGATTTTATGGGTACAAATCTCCGTAATTAGTGGACCAAAGATCACCAAACTTTCTTCGCCCAACGCGGGAGAAATGCTGTCAGTCAAATAGTTGATTTGGGATATCTCTATTCATTTCAGAGATATTCACACTCAAAGTGAGAAGGGGTTAGAAATCGGGCCAAAATTAGCATGTTTTTCGCCCCTCCTAAAAAAATTGGGGGAAAGGCCCCCAAATTTTTGGACCGGTGTTATAAAATTGAACATGCTTCTGACCATGATGCAAAATTTTGTGGTGATCGGCAAAAGGACATCAGAGATTACACGTTAAAAAAGAACTGCAGTAAAACATAAGGCTTTCCGGGAACTACCATTCCGGGCGGCCTAAAAACCACTAAAATCAACTTTTTGTTTCCATCTGCAATTGACGTTTGCTGATCAACAATTCTGAGAATTTGGATAGGCCCTATGATGCAACAAACAGCTTCTAGCATTTACTGGTGGGTCCCAGTTGATAGTTGACAGATCAGTTGACAGGTAGTTAACTACTCCCACACAGTCAAGAGCATAGCTTTTCTTCTCTTTTCCACCATTTGTTGCAGCATTGAAAGGCTATTTTTTAACTAACTCAGTGGATTTTTGAGTTGTATTAAATTTTGGGTTTTTCTTGGGTTAAATTTGGGTTTTTAAAAGGTCTAGTTTGATGGGTTTTGGGGTTTCCATGAGCTTCATTTATTAGAATGGGCACTGCTAGCTCTCATCTTCGTCAAATACATATCCCAAAATTTGCAGATTTATAGGTTCTATGTCTATGAAACTTAACCATAATGAAATGTCATTATTACTGCAATAAGCAGCTAGAATATTGGATTACATTAGGAGGTGAATTTTTAGGTGGGTATGTGACTATTAACTCTGTTTTGCTGTTTTATGGTGGCTTAGTGGCATAACGGTCGGGTGTTGGACTTATGATTAAGAAGTTGCGAGTTCGTTTTTCGTATGGGTCACTGTCAAGTAGATATTACTTGGATTCTGGCCAATAACTAACACAAGGTAAACTCAGCCAGGCTTTCATCTTTCTAGGGTAGGAAAATCGATTACTGGTAGGTAACACTGTGTGATCCCATATGACAGATGATGTTCTGTAGCTTTGTGATGGGTTTACTTTTTACCTTGTGTATGATTGTGGATAGCAACTTATGTGTAGAGACAATCCCGAGCCAGTTGTTCATCAACCTGACTGATCTGATGTATGTCGACGTGAGTGACAATCAGTTGGATACTCTTCCGCCTCAGATCCGTCGCCTCACTAATCTGCAGACTCTGATGTTGAACAATAACCCTCTCATGCATGCCCAGGTACTGCTAGTAGTAGTAGTAGTAGTAGTAGTAGTAGTAGTAGTAGTAGTAGAAGTGGTGGTGGTGGTAGTAGTACACTGTGTCCCAAAAAACATCTCCGACATTTTCGACTGTAAGTTGAAAACAGATTTGCAGATTTTGATAATTTTTGGTACATAACATGCTATCAAATGACCATTCAGTTTCTTACCTCACCTAACGTTTGTTCCTGCACTACCTGGGAAAACACAACCAGCGAAATATCACTTTTTATCCAATGCGATATGATTGCATAATTAATATAGCATGTAAAAACACATTTTGTTCATATTTCTGACACTGTGACTGACATTTCATTTAGTTGTCCATTTTTCAACTACCTGCAGTAAAATTGCTTGAAGTGTTGGCCCTCTATGTGAACACAGGCATTCATTGACAGCAGTATCGATAATGTTCTGCTTCAGACCAATCCAGGCTGTACCAGTCGCTTCTTGACTTCACAAACATCCTTAAACTTCATCTGGTAGACACACTGCTGCTAGACAGTCAAAACTTGTAATAGACCGGCTGTTGGGGCTCACAGATTAGGTTGGATGGCACACGTCAGTTGCCGGCACTGGTTGTGCTAGAAACGCTTTACATGTGTGGGATAGCGCATATTGCGTTAAACTTCCCAGCCATCGACTTAACTAGCCCCATCATGTCCCATCTAGCTGTCTGTTTCTCATAGTATAGGAGGATTCCAACTAGTCTCCTCATTTCATGGTATGTATTGTTGATGTTAAGATACGTCGGTTGCTGGCGCTGGTTGCTCTGGAAATGCTACACATGCGTGGCATAGTACAGACCATGTACAACTTCTCTGCCACCAACCCAACTAGCTTCATCATGTCTCAACTAATAATAAATAATAATAATAAAGTGGATTTATACACGGCGCCTAAAAGCAGAAGTCACTAGGCGCCGCAGTTTCAATCAGTCAAATGTGTCTTTAGTTGTGCTTTGAACTGTTCGTAGTCCTCTACGGCCCGCAGTGCAGCCGGCAAACTGTTCCAGACTCGTGGGCCGGTGACTGTGAATGATCTGTCACTGAGCCGTGTCCTTGTCCTCGGTACAGTACAAGTGACAGAGGCAGCTGAACGTAGTCGGTGAGTGTCGTCGCTGACCAAGTTGCAATCGTCAACCAGGTATGGAGGTGCCAAATTGTTCAATGCCTTGAACGCCAGTGTGGCTATCTTGAACTCGACACGGCGTCGCACTGGCAGCCAGTGTAATTCATCCATTGTCTTATGGTATTTGTTGATGTGTGGTGTTCAGATATGTCAGTTGCCGATGCAGATTGCACTAGAAACGCTGCACAGCATGTGCTATGTCAAACCGCCCCTGTCTCACTGTTTGGGGTGCCAGGTAGCCCCATTTCAGTGCATAGGGTCCAACTAGCCCCAACATCTCATGGTATTTGTCGCTGATGTTTAGATACGTCAGTTGCCAGCGCTGGTAGCGCTAGAGACGCTGCACATGCGTGGGACGGCACGTACCGTGTCAAACTTCCCAGCAGGTGTCGAGTCACTGGTGAACCTCAAGGACCTCGATCTGTCATACAACGAGCTGGTGCGTGTGCCGGAGTCGCTGTACAAGCTAGGGTCCCTGGTCCGTCTGAACCTGTCAGACAATGAGATCATGGAGTTGTCGACTCTCATGGACACGTGGGAGTCGCTGGAGTATCTCAACGTGTCGCGGAACAAACTGACTGAGCTACCGGCATCACTGTGCAAGCTTACCAGTCTACGCAAGGTTTGATGTGATCCTGTCAGACGTTCTTCGGAACACGAAAGGCATGATTTTGGTACCGTAGGTTGAACGTGTTGAACATGTTTGCAGTCACGCAAACATTTGTGATTTCAGAAAGCTGTTCAAGTTAACCAACAAACATTGTTTGACATACAAGTCAACCAATGCTAGTTGCTGTTTAAGAAGCAACTTGACTAAAATCGATATATGGAAGTTAAACATGATTATGCTTTTTGACGGGTTTGACCTGCAAAAACATGCTTTAAGTAGAGCTCTGGAGGCTCACCTATAGTCTTAGAGCTGTGGGAGGTTCTCTTTGACAAAACTAGCTAGAGCCGTGGCGGGGTGGGGGGTAAACTCAATAGTTTTCCAGGCCTGTATGCATGAAGCAGTCATAAGTGCCAGTCTCACACTAAATCCAGGTTACAACGAACTAGTGGTTTAGCCAAGTTTGTATGCACGAACTGGGCTTACTGCTAGTTCTGGCATAAAGCTCGTCTGCTTCACTGATGACAAACTGTTGCACTTTTGGGCAAGCAGCCCCAATACGTGACTGAGTTATGAGAGGAAAAAGCTGTCTATTCTACGAAACATCATGTTTGAATACTTGACTGCTTACCAATACTACTGTAAGTTGTTAAAATGGTTATTATCATTACTTATTTTGAATCTAACTTACTCGCTTAGCTGAAAGGTGATGGGATCTTTCTATTGCATGGGTCCAACGCGAGTAATTACTTTTTCATTCTTTTAATAACATATAACACATAATACAACGCATCACGAAACGTCGCTACTAGGGGACCCCTAATGATCGTCACACTACAACATCACTACCGACGGCGAGTCGACGGTCATCGCCGTCTGAGACTTGCTCGTCACATCTTTCCGACCGACCAGAACTGACTGACTGTCGAAGACTCAACTGACGACTGACTGACTGCCAACACTGCATCGACGCTAAGCGTGTCGCTGCAATGCTGTCTCCTCCTACTCACCTATGATTGGCCACGGGCCACCTACTACACTACCACTACAGCCATGTTCTGGTCACTGTATTGTGCTCAGGTGTACGTCAACGGTAATCAGATAGATTTCTCAGGCATTCCGGCCGGCATTGGAAAACTGAGTGCACTGGAAGTGTTCAGTGCATCCAGCAACAATTTGGAGATGATTCCGGAGGGAGTATGTCGGTGCGGAAAACTCAAGAAACTCATACTCAACAGCAACCGGCTGATCACTCTACCGGATGCCATCCACTACCTCACTGACCTAGAGGTATCTGATTTTGTTTCAATGATCAAATAAATTCTGAACAAAATTTGGACTTTTTTCCAACATTACTCAGTAATGGTCAATGATGTGTGCTTTTTTGGACAGGAAATGTCACCAAGATTTCTAGTAAATGTTTGTAAATTGTTTTTTTTTTACTTTATACATTTATAAACATGCAGGTTTGTTGATTTACCAGCTAAATTGGCTGCCTTATGGTGTACCATGTACTTTATAGTGAATATAAACTAGTGCTGTACTTTGCAAATGACAGTTAGAACCCAACGAAATACTAGGATACTAGGACTTCTAGGATACTAGGACTTCTATGCAGTATTTGATTATCGTCTTGGTATCGCGGTAGGTCGGATTTAGAACTGTCAGGCCATAAAATCGATTTTCTGACAAGTGTACAGAAACAAATTGAGAGATGCAACTGTAACATCATAAGTTTCCGATTTCACATTCACAATTCTGTTTGTCTCCAGGCACGTAATGCACTTCTAAGTGCCGCAGCAGGTTTAAAAAATGTCGGACTGCTATTAAACAATTTTTGCCTGCGGAGGCCTCAAACTGTGGAGCTCTTATTCGGCAAAACATGCTGAAAACATGCCTAAATCTGTCTGTGGTTGGTTGGTATTTGCTTAAATACTGTTATCCTCGCAGGTGTTGGACGCGTGAGACAACCCAAAGATGGTGATGCCTCCAAAGCCATATACAGGTGGTTTTAATATAGTAACACAGTGTATTTATATTTATGAGGGTCAAATTTTGCCTTTCCCATAGACTTTGAAGGTGTGAGGTGTGATTGTCATTGTTGAAGGTGTTAGGTGTAGTTCTGCTATTTGAGACATGATGCACATGTTTCTAAATATAGTGACGAGGAATATTTCTCAAGGAATATGACTCGGTAGTCTAACGGTAACGTGCCGGACTTGTAATCCTGAGGTCACTCAGGGGCGCAGGTTTGACTCCACACCGGGACACTGCCGGGTAAAGACTCTGGGCAAGTTGTTCACACACATGTGCCTCTGTCACCAAGCAGTATAATTTGGTATCGGTCAAAGGGCGGGAAGGTAACCGTAGGTCTGGCGTCGCACTGGCCATGCGTCACAGACTCAAGTGGTTTATCCACCTACGAGCTCAACGGCCGCGAGTGGGAGATGAGCACCCCACCTACGCCCCAGTGGGGCATGGCTAAGGACCAACCGAATTCACGGAGAAAAATCCATGATTTCACGGCAGAATTTTAAAAATGTTTCTAAAAGCGCTAAAATTCACGAAAAATCACGGATTTCACGGAAATCAGCATTTTTCACGGAAGAAGGCCAATTTCACGGAAAATGTCATGGCCGTGAAATCGTGAATTAAGTTGGTCCCTAGGCGTGGCTCCCTTTACCTTTAATATTTAAATTGTTATTTTCCCATAGATCTGTTATTGATGCAATCCAAGCCATGTATGTGTTTCTATATATAGTAACATAAAGTATTTATTATTATGATCTCAGTTGCTGGACGTGCGTGACAACCCAGAGATGGTGATGCCGCCCAAGCCGCCGGAGCTGCAGCGGGGCGCAGGGGTTGAGTTTTACCACATCGACTTCTCACTCACCCACCAGCTCCAGCTGGCAGGTGCAGCTCCTCCTGTGCCCCCGGACGAGGTGCCACGCAAGAAGGACACCCACGCCCGGCTGAGAAGACTGAGAAAGATACGTGATTCGGAGGACACCGGGGACAGTGCTAAGGTTATTATCAGTGTAGTGGTAGTAGTAGTAGTAATAGTAGTAGTAACAAGAAGGGCACTCACGCCAGGCTGAGGAGACTCCGAAAGATGCATGACAGAGAGGACACTGGAGACAGTGCAAAGGTAGCAGTGGCATAGTACTACTAGTAGTAGTAGTAGTAGTTGTTGTTGTTGTTGTCTTTGTAAGATATGTGACACGGAGGATGCTGGAGAGAGCACCAGAGTCTGATTAGTGTTGTAGTAGTAGTTATGCTAGTACGGTAGTGGTTGTAGTTGTTGTAGTTGTTTTTTTTGCTGGTATCTTTGTTGTTGTTTTCATTGTCGTTGTTATTTTTTTCTGTGATAGTCAATTTTAGGCCACCCAGAACAGTAGTTCCTGGAATGCCTTATGTATTATTTTTTTCAACGCGAGACCTCCGAGGTCCCTCGGTCGATCGCCGAGAAATTTTGCCACGTGCTCGGAAGCATGTTCAATTTTATAACGCCTGTCCAAGAAATTGGGGAGCCTGCCCCGCAAAAAATTTTTATTGCCAAAACCGTGCTAAATTCTGCTCGATTTTGGACGACTTTAGACTTTGAATCGGTCAGTTACTTTACCGACTGCAATTCCTTCCACGTTAGATGAAAAAACTCCAGTGAACTTTGGTCCACTTAACACAGCGTTCACACGGCTAATGTTCACCCACCAAATCGATCTTTTCCGAAGATCGTATTTTGCATCCCCAAATTTTTACATGTGCTAGCGCACACCCCACCAGAGATGGGGGTTTCCCCAACAATTTTTTACGAAGCTGGGTCAAAAATTGGTTTAAAAAGTAGCTTATGCGTACCTATAACTTTGGAGCTAAGGGGAGTAGCCTCACAAAATTTTACCACTTGATGTGCCGTTATGTGGGGTTGATAACATGTACAACTTCTGGGGGGCACTGGCCACTTTAAATTTGAGAAGGTAAAAAACGTCCAAAATTTGCCACAATTTACGACAACTTTTGACTTTGACTGTGAATGTCTCTGGAATGGATGGACCTATCGACAAGCGGTAAATGGCATTATCAGGTACTGTCTCTCTCACGTTAAACAAAAACTGCGTGAACTTTGGTCCACTAATGGCAATGGTTTAGTGCGTGGATTTTGACCCACCCTAACACGACGTTCGTGATATTTTGGCTTTTGCCAGGATTGAGACCGTGTGTTAATTGACCTGCTGCCGTAAGGGCATGTCATTGGAACCGCTCATGGGCCCCAGTCAGCGCATCAAAAAAAAATTGTGCCACTGAAGTCTTTCTTTTAGCACATGCTGGCGCTTTACAAGTCAGATTATTATTATTATTATTATTATTATAAGTCGACAATGGGTGTTCTGTGTATGTTAACGTTTTTGAGTTCGGGCCACATGACTTTGCTATGGAGGGAATTTCAGTTCTCTAAACTTTTTTACGCATCAGGTTTACAATTCCAGGCAGCCTCATGTTGAGCTCTGCGACATATTTCTAGCTGTTTCTTTTTGTTTTCTTCGTTGTTTTTGTTTTGGGGGGTTGGAATTTCTTTTGTAGCAGCGTTAGATGGCACTAACGCATCTGCATTAGCCTACGGAGCTCGCCTCGGTGGATCGTAACTTTTAGCTAAAGGACCAAAGTTGATCAAATTGTGTTTGCTCGTTTGAGGGATTGCAGCTTATCAGTTTCTTTTTCTTTTTGATATCTTGATTTGTTTCAGATTAGGGCTATTAGTTTTCGAGAATGTTATTCTTTGATACGAGAATTTTTCTTCCTGGACTTGACACGCACTGCGTCGTCCTTAGCAGGCATGCTGTAGAGATGACACCTGCTGCTGCTGCTGCTGCACGAATGCCTTTTCCCCAGGCACAGTATCACGGGTGTCTGCCAGGAAGCGTGCACTTTATACTGTGGACACTGGGCAGTGGGGGAGAGAGGGGAGATATACCATACGTGGGGGTTACCTGCTGAATAGACAGAAAGCCAACAAGGCAGTTGTGCCCTATACAGATTTTTGAGTTTTTGATAGACGAGAAATATTATTCTCAAGGTCGAGAATTCTTTTAGTCTTGAGTGCATCAAGTCTTGTTAACGTCCTATTCCAGATATATTTGTGGTCAAATACCCCATTTTCAATGCAGTTTTCAATTTAGTAGTTGTTGTAGTAGTAATTTAGTAATTGTTGTAATTAGGCTAATTGTAATTGTTGTAGTAATTGTAATTTAGTGGTAGTTGTTGTTTAGTAGTTTAGTAGTTGTTGTTGTTGGCAGGTGTTGAAAGGCATGCAGCAAGTGGCCAAGGACAAGGCCAAAGGCCTCACTCCAGCACAGCGTGCGGCCGAGGAAAAGGCCGCTGAACCTGTGAAGGCCAAGCGCTGGGATGAGGCACTCGAACGACCAAACCTTGACTACAGTGAGATCTTTGATGAGGACGTTGGACAGGTGGTTTAGTAGTAGTAGTAGTTGTGGTGGTGCTGGTAGTACATGTAGACCAAAGTAGACCAAATTTTGAGTACAGCGAGATCTTTGACGACGATGAACCGTCCACTCTGGAGATTGATGTCTACGTTCAGCGCTACGCAGTTTTAGTGGTGCTTGCCAGAAATGATGATGATGATGGTACAGGTACCTGGACTTGTACTCGTGTGTGTGTGTGTGTAAATGCAGGCTATGTACCACAACCGTTTTGACAAGTAGTAGTAATAGCAGTAGGTGTAGTCATATTCCTGATTGTAACGATAATAACGATAATGTCATACATACATACAGTGGTAAGTCTGCATAAAATCATACTCGAAGTCATAAAATTTGCAGAAAAGATGAGTTTTCAGTCTTTGCTTAAATGTATCAATGTTAGTGATGGTGTTCACATGCAGTGGCAGGTCATTCCACGCCTTCGGAGCCGCCACGTGGAAAGCGTGCTCTCCAAACTTCAGGCGTGTCCTTGTGATTTGTAGATTTGATCCGTAGTATTTTATAAATCTTGTGCTGTGCAGATGCCAGGTCTGTTCTGTTGGGAGATTGAGAACTTTCTACCAAACCCCATCGATGAAGCACTGATAGGCAAGTTCTATGAGGCAGACTGCTATATCATTCTGAAGACGTACATTGATGATTCTGGGTCGCTCAACTGGCTCATCTGGTACATATTACACGTACTACTACTGCTGCTGCTGCTGCTATCATTGCTGTTGCTACTTTCTACTTACTACTAGTGTTTCCAGCTTGGTAATCTAACGGTACAGTGGGTCACTTCACTTTTTGACTTAGACTTTCGCCGAGACTTTCGCTGAGTCTAAACTTCGGTCTAAGTACCTACTAAAGTCAAAAAGTGAAGTGAGACTTTTTGCTGAGTCCAATGGACTTTCCCGGATCTTATTTGATATCCAATGGACTCAGCAAAAAGTCTCAGTGATTCACTGAGTCCAAAAGTACCTACTTAGACCAAAGCTGAGCCGAACTAACCTGGCTAAAGTCAGTTCGATTTGCATGGAAGAGATAGCTTTAGCCCTTAGGGCTTAACTTTCGCTGAGTCTGAATCCACTTCAACTTTTGACTTTAGCTGATTGAAAACATGGCGACTATTTACAGTCCTATGCATACGGATAGTTTAGTAAATTTAAGCAGTCTGGTACCAAAAATAAACACCGTAATGAATATGCAATGACGTCTGATGTTACGTAATTTCGTTATTTGCGTGCGTGGCGCAATTAAATAAGCAAGTCCAAGCGTAAATGGTTGATTTATTTCCTGTTAGATTTACCTGTTTTCCACCATTTTTGATCATTTTGGTCTAAGTCAGTAGACTTAGACCAAAGTTTAGTTGAACTGTAGTCTAAGTACAGACTTTAGCGTTCAGCTTTAGCTTTCGCTCAGCGAAAAGACTCAGTGAAAGTCTAAGTCAAAAATTGAAGTCGCCCAGTGTCTGACTAGTGATCGCGAGGTTGCTGGTTTAACTCTTGGTTGGTACTTTGCCAGGTAACAACCCTGGGCAAGTTGTTCACACACCAAGCACTATAATTTGGTACCAGCCTTACTGCCGGGAAGCTTATGGCAGTGTATGGGAGAGGACTGGCCCTCCATCCATATATCTGACCTGTATTTTCACTCTCTGCCAGCTTGAGGCCTTGGAAACGTAGCTGAATACTTGAGACCTATTTTGACTATCAGCAGTTATCTCCAGTTGTCAGTGTGGTAGTTGTCGGTGGTTGTAGGTAATGGATCGGCAAGTATTCATCACTGGACAAGAAGGCTTGTGTTTACGACTACACACATGTAGTGTAGTACCGGTAGTCATCATTGTGGTCGTAGTCTGAGTAGCAGTAGTGCACAATTGTGGAAGCTATACTTCTGTATGGTTGTGAAACATGGACACTATCCGCAAGGGACAAACTAGATAAACCAGACTAGATGGTTGCTACACTTGTATGCTGAGGATGGTCACGAACATTACGTGGATGGACAAGATGACGAATGAGGACCTCTATGGTAACCTACCGAGGATATCAAATAAGATCCGGGAAAGAAGACTTCGACTTGCGGGGCACTGTGTGAGACAGCGAGCTAGAAGTGAGCAACCTGGTACTCTGGGAACCAACCCAAGGAAAGTTGAACAGAGGGAGTCAAAGACTGACATATGTGGACAGGCTCAGGAAGGATACCGGACTTCAGACTACAGCGGAGTTGAAGACACTAATGAAGGACATGTGTGAGTGGCGTGCCATTGCCCGACGAGACTACCTGATGATGATGATGAGTGCATGGTTGTAGGTACTGGATCGGCAAGTATTCATCACTGGACCTAAAAGCCTGTGCTGCTATCCATGCGGTGAACCTATGTTTGGTGTGGAATATAGTAGTTGCTGGTGTACTAGTTGTCAGTGGTTGTAGGTACTGGATCGGCAAGTGTTCGTCACTGGACAAGAAGGCCTGTGCGGCTATCCACGCAGTGAACTTACGTAACCTGCTGGGGGCGGAGTGTCGGACATGTCGGGAGGAGCAGGACGATGAGTCAGAAGATTTCCTCGACCTTTTCATAGACAACGGTGTCTCTTACATTGCCGGCGGACGAACCACCAGTGGGTTCTACACCGTGGATGATCCTGTCCACAACACAAGGCTCTACCGCATTACCGGACAGACAACTCTGTCTATGGACGCGTGTCCGCTGACAACACACTCCCTGGACCACCGGTACGTGCTGCTGCTACTAACGCTACCGTTGTTACTATTTGCGCTAGTACAACTACCATTACTAGACAACATTTTTTTTTGCGAAAAGATTTCTGAAGTTTTGGAACTAGCGGAATTATTATCTCGGAATTCTGTCAGAATTTTGCCTCGTTTTTTTTTTAGAAAATTGCAACCTTTTGTTGTGCGTACTTTTTAAAGCCCATGACACCTCTGCAGCTGCCACTTCTACTACGACTAGTACTGCTGCTACAACAACAGTAACTGCTACAACTACTGCATGTGCTGTAGGTACGTGTTCATACTGGATGCGGGGAAAATAATCTACATCTGGACTGGTCGGAGGTCTACGCTGATGCTGAGGTCTAAGGCTCGGCTCATCGCAGAAAAGTTGAACAAGAATGAACGCAAGTCAACCTCCGAGATTGTGACTGTGGCACAAGGTAGTTCGTGTACACAGATCGTTGTTACTTTATGTGAGATATTCACCTTTTTACTGTGTATTAGTTACAAATCAGATGATGCAGGAATTTCTTTAAACAAATATTGTTTTCTGTTATTTCTGATGACTTGCTAATTCTTTTTATTTTTCTGCCCATCTTTTTAGCCCAATATTTTCTATTCCCATCGAATTCTCATGGGTCCAGTGGGAATTTCCATCATGTGCACATCTCTACTGTTTAGTCAAAATTGTTTTAGGGCAAGTGATGTCATCTATGCCCACACATATTTCTCTGTCGCTTGGTCCGTCCGTCATCTGTCATGTGCATCTTGCATAAACCATTTGATGGATTTGAATGCCATTTGGCAAATACACTTTTGGGGTTCTTGTGTTAATGTTAGATGGCGGTCCGGGTGAGCCTTCAGCATAACACACCATTGTCTTCTTCAACACCGGGCTAAGTTAGTGGCACTTGGATGGGTTACCGTTGGCAGATGGGTGATGAAATACATACAAGACCATCCACGCTACTCAGCCTGCTTATCTGAATTCCCATCTCGTACATTGCATTCATCTGACACTAATCTGTTGTCTGTGCCTCGTGTCTGTACATGTTTTGGCTCTAGAAGTTTTTCTGCAGCTGCCCCTACTATTTGGAACTCTCTTCCTTTTGACATCCGCAATAGCTTCCTTCCGTCGTAAACTCAAAACATTCTATTTTTCAACGTTTAGCCATGTCTAGTGGCCCGCCTCACTCCTTACCTCAGCGACTCAGATTCAGTGAGTTTCTTGCTGACATTGTGCGCTTTATAAATTAAATTTACTTACTTACTTACTTACTTACTTATGAAATGGAGATCAGCATCACCGTATGGGCCCTAAGGCTCGGGAAGTACTCTGCGTTATGTCAGCTTTGTGCGAACGTGTAGCTATGAAGGTATGGAGGAGTCAGTGTATT